>SDBV01000325.1_pt1 | contig 67519 bp, 70 predicted proteins | sample 2277081 | NCBI WGS metagenome assembly SDBV01 (sample SAMN10402039, study PRJNA504765) | marine sediment metagenome | isolation source: marine sediment core GS10_PC15, 223 cmbsf | place: Arctic Ocean: Southern Knipovich Ridge | collected 2010
GAAGCATGGCAGAATCATAGAAATAACCAAAACGCAAATATTAACTGGCAATTCACAACGAAAAAAGCACGTGTAAAATTAAAAAGGCTTTATCCGACATTAGAAGCATGACATGACACTAGCTATAGAATTCCCGTCCTCTGTAACCAATTTCAAATAGATATCACCATCCTTCCGAAAATTTATTTTTCCGGAAATAGAAAATGTTTCTGCATATAAACCAATCATCAAAAATATAAACATTATAATTGAAATTATATCTTGCTTATATAATTATAGTTATATAATATAACTAAATGCGTATAAAGCTGTCTGACTATTTTGCTATCATTACGAGTATAACAATCATCACCCTATTTTTAATATTCAGCCTGGAAAATCAATCTCTTAATAAGCAGGCACATATTGTTTCCATGGATAGTGAATGGTACTATCCGTTAGATGAAAACAAGACAATTAATATAGAAGGACCGCTCGGAACTACAATTATTGAGATACAGGACGATAGTGCCAGAGTTATAGAATCCCCGTGTCCGGATAAGATTTGTATTCATCAGGGAGAAATTCATGAATCAGGGCAATGGATAGCATGTCTTCCCAATCAAGTGCTTATTACAATAAAAGGAAAAACAGAGGTTATAACAGACGATGTCAGCTTCTAATACTAATAAAAGTAACATTAATATAATTTCTTTTTTATCTGCTTTATGTCTTTTCCTATCTTTATTGGAATATATTATTCCGAAGCCGATACCCTTTATGCGCCTTGGCCTTGCAAATCTTCCGATTTTATTGGCAATTTATTTATTAAAACCGCATCAGGTTTTATTACTAATATTAATAAAAGTTCTTGGACAGGGAATAATACAGGGAACTTTGCTTTCATATGTTTTTCTTTTTTCTTTTTGCGGTTCATTTTCAAGCGGTATAACAATGATTCTATTTAATTTAATTTTTAAGAAAAATATTTCACTACTCGGATTAAGTGTTTTTGGAGCGCTCGCAAGTAATTTGGTCCAGATATTACTGGCAGTTTATTTTGTATTTGGAAATTCCGGATGGATAATAGCTTCGCCAATCCTAATAATAGGTTTTATAAGCTCTATTATCCTGGGACTATTTGCTCAAAGTTTTTTTAATAATTCCGAATGGATAAAGAAAGTATTTAATAAAAGCTAAAACTATCATCTGTTATGCTAAATCTATTTTTAATACCAGTAGATACAAATACACCACTGTTCTCTGTAATAAATATTGCATCAACATCATCCATTGTTTCAACCATTTCCATGCCTTTTTCTAATCCAAGTGCAAATATACCAGTAGATAAAGCATCCGCTTTAGTAGAACTATTTGTAATAATAGTTACACTCACAAGGCCGTTATCTAACGGATAACCTGTATTAGTATCCAGTATATGGTGGTAATGAACATCATCCTCTATAAAATACCTTTCATAGACCCCGGAAGTTACAATAGTTTCATCTGCTGTTTTTACAATTCCCATAACGGTTCCTCCGGGCTTAAACGGATCCTGTATTCCTATATTCCACGGCCTCTCCTCCGGATTCTCACCTATTACTAAAACATTGCCCCCCATATTTATTATCGCATACATAACTCCATGATCTAATAAATAATCCCGTACTTTATCTGCAGCATATCCTTTTGCAATTCCGCCCAGATCTAGCATCATACCTTTATTCCTTAAAAATACAGTACTGTTTAATAAGCTGATTTCAATATCAGTATAATCAACAAAACTTAGCTTTTGCCGTATTTCTGCTTCTTCCGGTACTTTTGCATCTATATTTCCAATATTCCATAATTTAACAAGAGGGCCTACCGAAATATCAAACTTTCCTCCGGTAATTTCAGAATATGCAATACTTTCTTCAATCAAAAATAAAATATCATCAGATACTTTTACAGGCATAATTCCGGAATTATTATTTACAATTGATATTTCACTGTCCGGAATAATAGTACTCATCCGTCTTTCAATATCTTCTACTATTTGAAAAGCTTCATTAAGTAATTGTTCTGAATCAATATCATTATTTTCGTAATTAAATATTTTTATTCTGCAAATAGTACCTAATAGATATTTTTCTTCAGCATTAGTGTTATCAATACAGCTAATAAGTAATAGTGATATTGAAAGTATATATTTTATCATTTTCTTTTTCCGGATGTTCTTAATTCTCAAGTATTTTAATTTCAACACGTCTATTTCTCTGTTTTCCTTCTTCTGTACTATTATCTGCAATAGGCATATCCGGACCCATTCCCTGGATTATCATTTCGCTATTCTCCCTTACGCCCAACAATAAAAGTTGATCCGCCACAGCTCTTGCTCTATCTTCGGATAGCTGCTGCAGTCCCCTCATAATTCCAGCATAAGCTGTATGTCCGGTTATTAGCAAGTCCCTGTCCAGATAATTACTTAAAATTAAAGCTACCTGCTCAATTTTATCTTTTTCAGATTCTAAGAGTTCATATGAATCCGGCATGAATTGTATATTTTCCAGTGTAATTATAATACCATCATCATCAGTTGTTACAGTAACATCCTTTAAACCCTTTTCATCTATCTCCTGCTGTATTTCTTCTGCAACAGTATCTTTATCAAGCTCTTCGGAAATAATAACCTTTCCATTAGATGTACCTTCAAATTGAATTATATTTCCATTAGAAAATACATAAATAAAATTAAATTCGTCCATATATGAATACGGCCTTCCCCTATCAAGGTCCCATAAATATTCCTGTTTTGAATTTCCTGTTATTTTGAAAATTGATACTACACCCGGAGGAGGTATATCATTAAAATTATTAACACTAATATATTCAATATTTAAAACACAAACGTTAGTTCCGTCAATAATCTTTTTTTCAACATATTCATAATATACTTTTATAGGTATTTTTAATAATTCCTCATATCCGAAAGCACTTAAATCATGCACTTCTTCTCCCATAGCAGACCAGCTATGGCCAATTTCTATATCCTCCTCCGGGAAGATAGGAAGATCTCTTACTATTGGATATAAATATTGGGGCCCTATATCATATACTCCATATTCATCCCGCCAGAATAAAGAATTATAAACTTCATCTGCTATCATATAGATCTCAGAATCCCAGGCTTTTTCCGATACCTGGAAATCACCTGACAATAGGCCGGATGTATCATCTGTTTCAATAATTTCTACAGATATTTTATTTAATATTTCAGCATAATTCAGTATCTCACCATTTTCATAAATTACTTCATTAACTTTTGTAATTAACCTATACTGGTCTCCTGTATTGTACTTAAAACGAAATATTTCAGGAAAAGCTGAACTTATTACAAGTATTAGAAACAAAACAAGACATGCATTTTTTTTCACATCATACTCCCTACTTAGCTTTTCGGTACCTCTAATTGTATAAATTAAGGCAATAAAGCAATTTAAATTCCATTTTTATGATATTTACATATATACACTCTAATGTGTATTATTTCTTGATACTATTGTAAATTTGTGTTATATTTAAAACAAATATTTGTTCTTTGGAAAAGATTTAATGATAAAGAGAAGGAAAGCTAACTTTAATGAGGAAGTTATAAGCTTAATAAAGGGTGCAGGATATAATGACTTAACATTGTTTCAAAAAATCGTTATGCCTTATATATTTAAGGATAAAAATGTAATTGTAAAAACATTTAACTATCCAGGAAAGACTGCCGCATTTATCTTACCTTTAATTGTCAAATTAGAAAGAAAATTAAAGGGGATTAAGGCGATAGTCCTTACCTCAAAGGCTTTAGAAATAAAGAAAATTTATAGTGAATTTAGATTGTTTGCGAAACAAAGTAAGCTTATTGCTGCTATGCTGAATGAAAATGAGGATATTAAAGCTGAAATTAAATTTTTAAATAGACGGCCCGATATAGTCATTTCAACACCGAAAAGATTAATAGATCATATTAGACAGAAAAATCTTGAATTACCAAATCTAAGCACAGTCGTTATTACAGATATTGAAGGTTCTTCTGATTCTTTGTTCTATAATGATATACGATTTATTTTTTCTAAATTTCCTCAAAAAAAACAAATAATACTCTATTCAAAAGATAATAACCTTATTATAAAAAATCCGGTTATTATTACAGGAAATAATTTTAAAAGTAAAAAAATTAAACATTTTTTGTATAGAGTAAACATTGATAAGAAAGAAAAGCTTTTACGGGATTTAATTATCTCAAAAAACTTGGAAGAATTTTTAATATTATGCAAGACCAAAAATGATGTAAATAATACACATAAATATCTTCAAGAACATAATATTAATTCTATTAAAATACCATTAATAGGTAACATTCCATCCGGGAAGTGTTTTATTGCAGATATCAGTCTGATAGGAGACAGCAAAAAACGTATTCCGGTTTCAAATCTGATTAACTTATCAGTACCATCGGATGAAAAAGAATATTTTAAACGATGCACGATCCTGCAGAGCAGTAAAAAGCAGGTTTTTAATTTAGTATCTGAAGATGAGACCAAAATACTTTATAAAATACAGGAGACAATTAAAGTGGAAACAAAAAATGAAAAAAATCCTACAAATAAGGATGTAATGAAAGGATTAATTAAAAAGATTATTAAAATAATTAAAGAAGAAGAAGATCCATACGAATTAAATAAATACAGAAAAATAGTAAAACAAAATGTTCCAATTTTCTTAAGAGCATATTTTAGTGCATATCTTTTTAAACAGTCACTTGGAAAAAATAATGTACTGGAAGAAAAGAAGAACGGATTTACAACATTATTTATATCTATTGGTAAAAACAGAAGAATTTTTCCAAAAGATCTTATTCAGCTTTTTACATCCAACCTTAATATAGATCAGAGTGATATAGGAGAAATTAAGGTACTGGATAATTATTCATTCCTGGATATTTCTATGGATAATGCTACAAAAGCAATTTCAAAATTATCTAATTCTAATTTCCGTGGGAGAAATCTAAAAGTTAATCTTGCAAGAAAAAAGGGAAACTCAAGGTAAAATTGCTTACTGTATCAGATATTGCTTATGTAAATTACGTAATACAAAACAATAAACAAGCTCTGCCAATTGAAATTGAAATAGGCTGCGGTAACGGCCATTTTATTACAGAATATAAAAAGCAACAAAAAAAGGAAAATATTTTAATTGGCATTGATATTAAAACCAGGAGATGCGAAAAAACTTTAAAAAAAATTATTAATAAAAACTTAAATAATATATTTATTGTAAGGGGAAAAGCAGAAGAACTTATCAGTAATACACCAATGGAAACTATTGATAAATTTCATATTTATTTTCCAGACCCCTGGCCTAAAAGCAGACATAGAAAAAGAAGATTTTTCAGAATGCCTCATCTCGACAATATGTATAAATGCCTTAAATCCGGAGGAAGTATATTATTTGCAACTGACGTATTTGATTATTATCTTCAGGTAAAAATACTTATGGGAATTCATGAATATTTTACCATAAATAATACTGTTCCTCCAAAAGAATTGTATAATTCAGTTTTTGGGCAGAGGTTTATAGAGAAAGATATTTTTTTTGTTCAGGCAGACAAACAATAATTTAATTTGTTTATTGGTTTTTTAGATGAAAAGCAACCAGGTGGATTTACGGCAGTGATCAATGACGGCATATGGATAGTGACTATTTTTAAACGAAGGCTTATTCATCGTGAAGTTGTGTTTATTGTTTTATTCCACATTGGTTTCTGGTGAATTATTTTATCAAAAACGTGACAATTTTTAATATGCGCTCCCTTAAGATACCCAGTACTTGTTAAAAATTCTTTGGTAATCTCTCCACCAGTAAATTTGAATGTTTTTTTAAAGAGTTTAACCCAATCTTCCAGTTTAATAGGGTGATTTTTATCTAACCAGGATTTAAATGATCCAAATTCTTTTTGAATACTGATGATCTGTTTAGCATTGTAAATTGCAGCATTCACTTTCAGTTTGTTTCTAATAATGCTCGGATTACTCAAAAGCCTTTGTATATCTTTTTCTGTATACTTTGCTACTTTCGGAATATTAAAAGTCGAGTAAGCTTGCCTAAAATGCTCTTGCTTGTTTAAAATAGTTGTCCAGAAAAGTCCAGCTTGATTTATTTCCAGTACTAATCTGCCGAATAGCTCATCGTCTGAATCTATTGGGAATCCGTATTGATTGTCATGGTAAATGCGATGAACATTCGATTCTTCAAGATATTCAACGAATTCACAATATGATTTAGGTTTATCTTTTGCCATTTGTTTTACTTAAACTTTTATGTGTTTATATTTCCTGATATTTATTCATTATACTATAAGCCTCTGTTTTCTTTTTATTGCTTATCATCCGATCACTACCAGTTTTTTGCAAGTTTTTTTTCTTAATTATTGAAACAATAATTATTAATCGATAATTTTAATTTATTAGATATAGGATCCGGATTAGCAATATTCATTAGTTACGGCCTGTTTATTGGTTTCAAAGAGCTTCAACAAATACTGTCACCAGTACTGTTTTCTTTTCGCCTTCCAGATGAATGGCAAATTATCTGTACTGGATTTACACCAGCTTGTATGTCATACGCTTCGTGGCACACCTGAAGACACAGAATTCACATAAGGGGTTAGTGTTCAGTAGCGGATGAAATAAAATAAAAATCTAAAACTTTCTTTGCATCCCCCCTTTTTATTGAAACAAACTGATTTTGACTATATATTATATTATATCCCTACAGGCTATTACACATTAACTAATGCTATGTTGGGGTTATAAATGCAGAAAGAGAGAAGAATAAAAATATGCCGGGATTAAAATCATTATATCAACACCTAATTTGGGTTTTTAAGGGAAAACAAGTATTCGGTCTGGTTGGAAAAGCAGGCACAGGAAAAAGTTTTAGAGCTCAGTTAGTAGCAAAAAAACAGAATATCAGTCTAATAATTGATGACGGACTTTTAATAAAAGACCAGCAGATCATTGCCGGTAAATCTGCAAAACAGGCAAGTGGTGGATACTCTGCGATAAAAACTGCATTATTTGATAATCCAAAACACCGTAATGAAGTGCGGTTTGTATTAAAAAAGGAATCATTTAAACGAATACTCATACTGGGTACATCTATAAGAATGATTCATAAAATAGCAAAACTTATGCACCTGCCCCATCCAGGCCGCATTATCAATATAGAGGAAATTGCATCAGCAGAAGACATAGAAAAAGCAAAATACTCTCGCCATACTGAAAACAAGCATATAATACCTGTTCCGGCAGTAGAAGTAAAAAGAAAACATTCATACATTTTTTTTGATTCTGTAAAGGTATTTTTTAAAAAACGCTTCAATATATTTTCAAAACCAGATGTATTTGAAAAGTCAGTTGTACAGCCTTTATACAGTAGTAAAGGTAAAGTTACTATTTCTGAGCATGCATTAACGCAGATGATCCTGCATTGTGTATATGAATTTAATTCGTCTATAAATGTAAAAAAAATTAAAATAATACAGGAAAAGCATCAATATATAATTAATCTCTCTTTAAATATTGATTTTGGAACTCAGATATCAGGATTAATTCATAATTTACAAAAAGATATAGTGGAAAACATAGAAAAATATGCAGGACTTATGCTAAAAACGGTAAATATTACAATAGACTCCATCTCATAATTTTTTGTTTGACATGTCTAATTTAACAAGTTATGATGAGAAGATATTTTAAAAATATCAATCCCAGATAGAACCGGAGGGTATATGAAGCGTTTATTATTTATAATTACCTGTTTTTTATTAACAATCACTTTCTATACTTATTCTCAAGTTTATTACAGTTATGATTCCGAACATTATCATGTTGTTACAGATGATAGTGAAATCTTTGCTCAGGAGATTGCAGAAAAAATGGAGGCCGCTATAGCTATGTTTAATGAAACAATGCATTTTGAGCTTTCAGCACTTTCTACAAAATTAAAATTAACCATTTTCCGCAATACAGACGGATTTAATACATACTTAAATAATATTATTAACGAAACTAGGGATGATTTTGCATATATCCATTATTCAGATCCTTCAAAAAGTGAATTAGTTGGGTTTAACAAAGACTCTGAAAAAGATTTTAATGCGTCTCTACTGCATCAGGGATTTATTCAATTTATTAAAGCATATATTCCCAATCCTCCAATATGGATAAGAGAAGGTGTTGCAACATATTATGAAAATTCCCTATGGAATAATACTTTAAGGACTTTTACTTACAAGCCCAACCTATTATGGCTTAAAACCTTAAAATCAATTTTACAAAATTATGATATTACAAAACCATATATTCCATTAGAAGAGCTTCTAACTATGAACAGAGATTCTGCAAATAACCGAATAGAAACATTTTACCCTCAAGCATGGGGCCTTATTAGCTTCTTACTGGAATCTGAAGATAATGAATACAATCGTTTCTTCTGGGACACAATATCTAATCTGGATCCGGAATCAACATTAATGGAGAATTCTATTATAATTAAAAATACTGTTTTCAGCTGGACAGATATGAATGTTATTCAACAAGATTACTTTTCATATATATTAAATTTAAAAACTTTTAATGAACTTATTCAGGAAGGAATTAATTTATTTACTATTGATAAGCATGATGAAGCTCTGGAAAACTTTGACAGCGCTATTCTTTTAGAACCTAATAACTATATTTCCTATTATTATCTTGGATTAATAAACTATTCCAAAGAAAACTTTTTGGAAGCAGAAAGTTATTATCAGCAGGCATTATCTTTAGGTTCAGACATAAGCACTACAAAATATGCCCTTGGAGTTAATTTCTTTGCAAATAATCAATTCGACCAGGCAAGTGTGTATCTTATAGAAGCTAAAACCGCAGATCCGGAAAATTATTCAGAAAAAGTAGATACTTTACTATTACGTATTAATACACGCTGATAGTTCTTTTTCTTAGATTTATTATATTTTTTCTTTTGTTTTAGTGACTTTTGTAAAACATGAGCTGTAGATTTGAGATCTTTATTTGAAGGAACAAGAGGATTTAATACATTCTTTAAAAACTGCTGAATCGGATATAGCTCACTATATTTCCACTCAGGATTATCTTTTGCAAAATCCATACATATTATTGCAAGCATTTCACTTCTTTCCATATTAGGAGAACTATTTACCCTTGCATCCAATTCTTTTAATCTGGCTATTAATGGATTATTTTCTGCATCATTATTTCTAAAATATTCTTCGAATGAAGGCAATAGAACTTCAAAAAGTTTATACTCATATGCAGCTTTTAAAATATCAGCAGAATGCCCGGATTTTAATATTTTATAAAATTCCTCTGTTAATCTTTCTTTTGAGCATCTATTCAGTTCATTTCTATATTTCTTCATGCTCTTTATTGTTGAGCGCTGAAACGTAAACTTAAGTATAGATGCATATTTAATTGCCCTTATCATTCTTACGGGATCCTCTAAAAATGATTCTTTTGAATTTCCAAGTATACGCAATGTTTTATTCTTTATATCCTTAAATCCTTCTACATAATCAATAACATGCTCATTTATCGGGCAATAGTATAATGCATTTGCACTAAAGTCCCTTCTAAATGCATCTTCACTTAAAGAGCCGTAATGATTAATATTCGGGCTGGATTTCTCAGATCTAAAAGTGGAAACTTCTATAATTTTGTTCTTTTTAAAATAAACGTGTACAAGGCGAAAGCGCCTTCCTATAATTCTTGAATTACGAAAAAGTCTTCTTATTTTTTGTGGAAAAGCATCTGTTGCAATATCGAAATCCTTTGGCTTTTTACCAACCAATAGATCCCTTATTGCACCACCTACGATATATGCTTTAAAGCCGGAAGCATTAAGGTAATTTATAATTTTCACGGCATGAAAATCAATATCATTTATATCTATTTTATGCTCATTACGAGTAAAAATTTTAGCTTTTCTATATAATTTCCCTTTTTTCGAAGTACAGTATCTATGCAGCAAATTTATTTCCATTCATTTTAGTTTTCATTTCATATTATAACAGACTTACAGGGTCTACATCAACTTCTAAATATATATCTTTTTTTGAATTAAATGAATTAACATTCTTAGAAACAATATTATGCATTTTTAAGAAATCATTACTCCTAAAAACAATATGATACCTGTAATTGCCTGCGATTACCGAAATTGGACATTCGACCGGCCCCAACAATTCAATCTCTGATTTTGAATATTTTCTAAACCTGTCTGCAAATTCCATTATCAATTTGTGAGTCCGATCATTTTTCTTTCCCCGAAAAACTATACGGATAATTCTTACATACGGAGGAAACCTTTGAGCTTTTCTGACTAACAGCTCTTGCTTATAAAATTCGTCTATCTGCATTTGTGAAGCTTTCTGAATCACTCCATTTTCCGGCTTAAATGTCTGAACAATAACAATACCATCTTTTGTCATTCTCCCGGCACGTCCGGAAACCTGCGTTATTAAAGAAAAAGTCCTTTCAAGTGCTCTAAAATCGGGTAATTGTAAACCTAAATCTGCAAGTACAATGCCTACAAGTTTTACACCCGGGAAATTAAGCCCTTTTGCAACCATCTGTGTACCAAGTAATAAATCAATATTACCATTTTTAAAATCCGCTAAAATCTTTTTTAAATTCTTCTTGTTTCTTACTGTGTCAGTATCAATACGGTTAATTCTTAGTTCCGGAAAAAGTTTTCTTATGTCCTCTTCAATTTTCTGTGTACCAAATCCGGAATATCCAATATCTAATGAATCACACTCCGGACAAATATTAACAGGTGCTGCCTTATATCCGCAATAATGACATATCATTATTTTTCTTGATTTATGATATGTTAAAGATACAGAGCAGTTCTTGCATTTCATTTCAAATCCACAGCTCTTACAAAAAAAAAGGTATGCGAATCCACGCCTGTTTAAGAATAATATACTCTGGCGTTTTTGTTTATAAACTTCTTTAATTTTTAAAATAAGTTCTTTGGAAAAAATACCTGTTTCTTTTTTCATATCCACAATCTTAATTTCCGGTAATTCACCAGTCCCTATTCTTTCTGGTAATTCCAGTCTTTTTATTTTACCTATATTCATCCTGTAATATGCATCCAAAGACGGTGTTGCACTTCCCATTACAAGTACTGCATTTTCCTGTTTGCATCTAAATGCAGCAATTTGCCTTGCATGATATCTAGGAGTAGAATTTGATTTATACGTACCTTCATGTTCCTCATCCAACACAATAAGGCCCAAATTATTGATAGGTGCAAAAACCGCACTTCTAACTCCAATTACAACATTCCCAATATTGTCTTGAATTTTTCTCCATGCTTTAAGTCTCTGCGAAGGAGTCATTCCGGAATGAAGAACTGTTATTTTATCCTTAAAACTTAAGGCAAAATATTCTACGACCTGATGAACAAGTGATATTTCCGGCACAAGATATATTACATCTCTTTTTTTTTCAACAAACGATTTTGCAGCTTGTAGAAATACCTCAGTTTTTCCAGAACCTGTAACTCCCTGTACATAAAAAACATTATCGGTCATAGGATTAACCATTGGTTTCACAATTGAATCAATTGCTACTTTTTGAAATTGAGTCAACTCAAAGTCTTTATGCTCCTCTTCCTCAATCAGTAAATCAGACGACTCTTCTTTTTCTTTTATTCCTCCTGGTAATATTGTAAAAAGAGCTTCTCCTACGGAACACATATAAACTCTGGACATCCATTCGGCAAGTTTAAATATTTTTTCTGTTAATACTGGTTTTAGATCTACTAAAGAAAATATTTCCTTAATTTTATAACGGGATTTGTCCACTTCATTTAATAATTTTATTACACACCCAATTAACTTTCTATTACCAAACGGAGCTAAGACCCTGCATCCATATTGAATATTTATTTCTTCGGGTATGGAATAAATGAAACTTTTGTTTAACGGTAAATTAAATACTAATTCTGCATACCGCATTATAAATTCTTTTCTATAATTGATTTTAATAATTTTAGATCGTCCCAAACAGCAGAACGCAGTTCCGAATTTCGTAAAACAGCACTTGGATGGAATGTGGGTATAACAGGTATATTCTTATATTGATAGACTTTACCTCTGAGTTTTGTTATGCCGGAATCTGTATTTAACAAAACCTGTGCAGCGAACCTGCTTATAGTTAATATTGCTTTAGGTTGTAATATTTCTATCTGCATTTCCAGATACGGCTTGCATTTTTGTATTTCATCCGGTCTGGGATCCCTGTTTCCAGGAGGCCGGCACTTAATTATATTTGCAATAAATACATTTGTTTTTCTGCTTAAATTCTTATCAGTTTTAACTGCTTCCAGCCATTTATCTAAATATTTCCCCGCGTTACCAACAAATGGCCTGCCAGTTTTATCTTCTTCTGCACCTGGCCCCTCACCTATTATAAGAACAAGCGGATTTGCTGCACCCTCTCCCGGAACTGCTTTTTTTCTTTCCAGATGCAATCTGCACTTTTTACAATTATTAATTTCATTTTCAAGTTCTTTTAACGGAGTTATGCTTCTAGTATTAGTATTATTATTTTCCAGACTTTCTGCATGCTCTCTTTTATATCCGCAATCATAATAATCTTCTAATAAATTAATAATATTTAAATATTTAGTATGTATTGAATTGTTCACCTTCATAAATCACCCTATCCAGAAATAATCCTCTTGGAGGTGCAGTTTTACCTGCGTTTTCTCTTTTTCTTTTATTTAGTATTCTTATCATTTCGTTTTCATCTAATTTGGCTTTTTCCAATTGAAGTATTGTTCCTACGATACTTCTAACCATTCTATATAAAAAACTTCCTGCTGCAATTTTGTAAACTATAAATGGTCCATCAATATAAAAGCTTGAACAAAAAACATTTTTTATCTTTGTATTTGATGTGTCTCCGCTTGCAGCAAAAGTAGTAAAATCATGCTCACCGACTAGTGCAGCAGCTATTCTATTTAATCTTACAATATCCGGTTTATTCCTAATCCAGTAACAATATTTCCGATAGTGCGGATAGGGATTTTTAGAACAATAAATATAATATCTGTAAATACGTACTCTTGCAGAAAATCTTGCACTAAAATCATTATCTACAGCTCTGCTTTTTAATACTCTTACATCCTCTGGCAGGTAATAATTTAATGCATCTGCAAATTTTTCTATAGCAATTGATTTGCTTTTAGTCTTAAAATTAACGACCTGCTCTTTAGCATGAACTCCGGAATCTGTTCTTCCTGCCGCAGTAATTATTATTTCTTCATTAAGTATTTTTTTTAAAGCTTCCTGAATAACAGCCTGAACAGTTCTATCTTTTTTCTGGATCTGCCAACCTGTAAAATTTGTTCCATCATAGGCAATTTCAAGTCTGACATTAAATAAGCACATTATACCTTACTCTTCACCTTTTAAAACTTTTAATTCCTCATTTATTTTAGTATAAAGATCTTTTACTTTTTCCAGGATAGTCGAAGGTTTATTCTTAGAAGCCTTGCCCATACCATGTACTCTAGCAATCGTTTGTTTTGCGTTGTTCAGATATTCAATTCTTTTTTCTTTCACTTTTTTTGAACCGTATTTAAACTCCAATAGTCCTGTACAATATAATACTCCATCATAACCATAATTTTTATCCAGATCTGGTCCTAAATGTGGCATATTACTCATTGTCTCTTTGCCTGTCTGCTCCTTTTCTATTGACATTCTATAAAAAAATCTTGCTTTTCTAAAAAAAAGAAGACTTAAATAATCATAGTTTTCATTTGGTTTTTTTCTATGTAAATCATTAAATAACCAAGCTGCACGCATTGAAGATATAGCCTGTTTTATTGTAGGCGCAGTGTGCTTTGTAAAATGGTCATAACACATAATTGCAAGATAAAAACTCGATACACCTTCATTTATACCTCTTGCCTGTGTAAAATCAAGACCATTAAATATTAATTCAACACTGGTTTTTCTTTTATCTGTTTCTGCAGAAAGAGCTGCTATCATGGCCTCATCCGTTAATAAAAAATCTTTACTATAAACAGAATAAAAACATTCCGGACATACAGTTATAACATAGTTTAGTGGAAAAAGCTCGCCATATTTTTTTGATGGTTCATATAATCTTCTAAGCTCCTCAGTTAAATTTCCTGCTATTAATCTTCCGCTACCGGATAATAATTCTTCCTTGTAAAAGGATGCTTCACATACAGGACATACGATAGGCTCCTTTAGAAAGAAAGTAATTCTCCTTGCTTTATCTGCGCTCATAATTATTCCTCAATTACAACCATTGCTAATGCATAATCATGTTCATGTGTTAAGGAAACAAATATTTTATTTCCACCATATTTTACAAATAGCTGCTTTGCTCTTCCGTATAACTTCATCCATGGTTTTCCATTTTCATCATTCATCACAGCTATTTCATTTAACGAAAAACCGGTTAATCCGGTACCAAGCGCCTTTCCAAATGCTTCTTTAGCAGCGAATCTTGCAGCCAGAGAAAGTATCTTCATACTGCCTTTTTTCTCTACAGCCTTAATTTCAGATTCGTGGAAGAACCTTTTAAATATACCTGATATTTTCGCCCACTTTCTTAATCTGTCTACATTTACAACATCCAGTCCGATTCCTAAAATCATCTAAAGCTCTTATACTCCCTTTTTACAAATACAGATATTTCTTTAGGCTGATAATCTATAATCTCTGTACCAGCAGGCACATTTGGTAAAAGTTCTATAGTGTAAACACTTGGTACTGTAATACCTCTTAAATCAAGATTTAAACTAATATCTAAAGCTTCAAAGTCCTCTAATAATAATTCCGGGCCCTGTATTTTAATCTGTCCTTCCAGAGCAATATTGTCAACTATCATCTCCGGATCTTTATTTACAATTTTTATTGGTACGTTTTCAAATAATTTTGTTATAATTGTTTCTTCAATTATTCCATAATACTCTACAATATCATTACCCGTAATCGATATTAATGGATCCGGAGTTTCCACCTTTAATGTTACATTAAAATCATATGCTTTCCCGGAAACATTTATTTCCTCTGTATAAACTTCATTTATAGATTCCATTAAAGTTTTAGGCCCGCTTAATCGTATAACAGAAGGTTCCAGAGTATATTCTAAGGTATAACCTCTTGTTGGTGAACCTTTCTGGTTTGCTATCACAGGAAGTGTTTTTGTAACTTCCTCTTCCAGAGAAATACTTAATTCCGTAGGATAAAAACTTTTTACAGACACTCCATATAGTTCTAAAACATCATGCCTTTTAATATAGATAGGAACCGTTATAGTTCCGGGCTGAGAAATATTGGAAAGATCAATATAAACCATAAAATCAATCATAAACTCTTCCGGTGTTATTTCTGAAATATATTCTTTATCTTCACCTTCTATTTCACATCGAATTATTTTAATATAAGTCCCGGAAATAGTTAAACCTTCTGCTTTAATTATAGATAAGGGAATATTGATAGTTTTCGTATTAAGAGTACTCATTTCATTATAATTAAAGAGAAGCACAGCAGCAACAAAAGCAAGTATTTTAACCGGCCAGTTTGAAATTACTTTATTTATTATTCCTTTAAACTTCAAAAACTTGTTCCTCTTCTTCTGCATATTCAAATATTTTCTGTAAGTTTTCAGATAATTCTGTTAAAGAAAGATTATAGAGCAGATTAGCATCATAAGCCAGTGAAATGGCTCCGGTTTCTTCAGATACTATTATGATAACAGCATCTGTTTCTTCTGCAAGACCTAAGGCAGCTCTGTGTCTTGTTCCAAAACTCTTTTTAATATCAATCTGTTCGGATAATGGTAAAAAACAGCCGGCAGCTACTATTCTGCCGCTTTTTATTATTACTGCTCCATCATGCAGAGGTGCATCTTCACTAAATAGAGTCAATATAAGGCTCGTTGATAATTCCGAATCTATCATTGTACCTGTTTCAAGAATGTTCTTTAAACCCACTTTTCTTGGAAGTACAATTAACGCCCCCTGTCTGTGGTCAGACAGTATTTCTATTGAATTTATAACTGACTCAAAATGTTGCGTTTCTGTATTTGAATTGAACCTGAACCAATTACCCTGTCCAAGACGTGTAAAGATCTTTCTTAATTCCGGCTGGAAAATTATTGCAATACCTATAACAATATTCGGGCCAAATAATTCTAATACCCACAATAGTGTTTTTAAATTTAAAACAAATGCAAAAAAATAAATAATTATAAGGGTAAAAGCACCTTTTATAAGCTGTATAGCCCTTGTTTGCACTAAAATTTGATAACCTTTATATATAATAAATGTTAAAATGAAAATATCTAAAAGAGGCTTTATATAATCTTTAAACATTGTAAGGTCTAGTAGCCAATCCAAATTTTACTACTCCAATATATTATTTCTTATTAGTATATATATAAATGTGATTTATGAAAACAAAAGTTTATTAATTCTATGCCCGATTAATTGCATTTACTACTTTTATCATTTCTATAGATTCAAAATAGTCATGAACCCTGATTATATCTGCACCATTAATTACAGCTATTGTGTTTGCAGTAATGCTTCCTATCATCCTACTTTCGACTTTATTATTTAAAATAGTTCCCAAAAACGACTTTCTTGATAAGCCAATTAGTATAGGAAACCCCATCCCTTTTAAAAGCTTTAATTTTTTTAGAATTACTAGATTATCCTTAAAACGTTTACCAAAACCAATCCCCGGATCTATGATAATATTATGTTTTTTAACACCAGCTTTTAAGGCTAAAAAAACGGATTCTTCCAGTTCATTATAAATCTCTATAATTGTATTTTTAAAGGATGGATTTTCCTGCATAGTTTTAGGGGTCCCACGCATATGCATTAGAATTATTGGGACATTCTTTTCTGCGGCTATTTTATCCAGGCCGTTTTTTAATTTTAGTCCGGAAATATCATTGATCATATCTGCACCAGAATTTATTGCATTTTCTGCTACCTCCGGTTTAATAGTATCTATAGAAATTATTATATCAGATTCTTTACGTATATTTTCTATGACAGGAATTACACGTTCGTTTTCTTCATCTGCAGTAACAGGATCTGAACCAGGTCTTGAAGATTCACCGCCAATATCAATTATATTGACACCTGCACTAATCATATCCTGTGCTGTTTTTATTGCAGCATTTAATTCTGATTTTCTACTCTCCGGATAAAAAGAATCCGGGGTGCAATTAATTATTCCCATTACATATGCTTTCTTAGAAAAATTTAGCACATGATTTCTAATTTTTAGTATATTCTTCATCTATCAATTTCATAAGATCCATTAAAAATGAATTATCCGGCAGTGTCTAACTCCTTTTTCGTATGATTTTTATTATGGAGCCATAATACCTCGATGCTCTGTATCGGAGTATTCTTTAAATATCTTCAAACTCATTAGATGTATCCATAAATTCCGGGAAACAATATACTATAACTCCTGACTTTTTAATTCGTAATTCTGTAAAACCTTTTGAAGCAAGCTTATCAAGATACTTTTTTGCGACCTCTATTGAGATTTTACCAGATAAAGCTACTTCTCCTGGTGATACAATACCATTATTCTGCTTTGCTGTTTTAAGAATAACATACTCCACTGATTCTTTTTTCTTTTTTACTTTCGGTGGAGGATTATTCAGATAAAGTACTTGCTTGTAACTTACCTGCAAATTTGCTTCTCTTACAAGCTCTTCCATATGAAAAAGATCGTACACACCACCTGCTAAAAAAAGTCCGCCTGTAAACATATATAACAAACCTGAAGCTTTCTTTCCTAAATAAAATCTATGCAATCCAAGTGCACCAAATCCTGAAAAAAACCATAATAAATATGCTATAGGTACTGAAAACAAAACATTATCTCCTTTGTAGCTTTTACTATAAATTCTTTAGTACATTATTGAATATATTTATCTTCTTCTCTTATTATTATAAGTTCGCCTTTTTCATTCTTTTCCCTTAAGTATTTTAAAAATTCAAGGGTTATTTCATCTTTATCTTTTTTTAATACTTCACCCAGGGCCTTATATTCAAGCTCTATAATTTCTTTTCTTCGCGATGATACACTATTAAAAAATCTATTTTTTATATCATCATTTTCACCTTTTAGGATTAAAGCAATATCTTTATCTTCAAAATCCTGTAATATTTTCTGAAAATCTTTATCTCTTATACTTAATACAATTTCTGTTGTAAAAAGATTAAATTTAATAGTTTCTGCAAGCTCCGGGTCTTTATCAGATAAACCTGAAATTAATGATTCTTCATCTGAAAGATTCATATGTTTTATAATATTTAATAGTGCATTTTTTCCGTCAATTTCTCTTGTAATAACTTTACCCTGCTCCCTAACTTTTTTTAGCAGGCTCTGCTCTGCACTTCTGAGGACTTCCGGTGAGATTTTTTCCATATTTGCTATTCTTTTTGCTATATTTTTCTGTATCTCTATAGTTAATGAACTCAATATTTTTGCTGCAAGCCCATGCTCAAGATGTGAAAGTATTACACTTAATACAGCTGGTGATTCTTCTTTTAATAAACTTAACACCTGTTCAAAATCAAGATCATTTAAAAAAGAAAATGGATGAGGTAGGGTTCTCTGAAGTATTTTTTCATAAATTGCTTCACCTTTTTCATCACCAAATGCAACTGTCAGCATCTCTTTTGCTTTATCGAGCCCACCTCTTGCAACAAGATCTCTAGTTTTTATTAAATATCCGAATTCATCTAAAATCTTTTTAGCTTTATCTTTATCTATGCTATCTGTTTTTGCTATTTCTTCTGAAATTCCTTGTATTTCTTCTTCTGAAAGATGTTTTAGTATGTTAGCGGCCTGGTCTTTTCCAACAAGAATTAAAAATTCGGCAGCTTTTTTGTATCCGGATTCTTTTTGTGTTTCTTTAATAAAACCATTTTTTGAAGGCTCGCTGTTAATTTTACTCATATTATAACAATATCAATAAATATTTGATTAAGTCAATAATGGGTCAGCAATTATAAATATGAAATCACCGATTATAAAGACTAGCACAGATTAAAATTATTATAGGGTGTAATCAATTTTGCAAGGGAATCAATTTTATAGGTTTCTTGAAATATATCTGTGAAATCTTAAAAAAACGGAGTAATCAGAGTTCCTTTTTTGATAGCGTACAAGAAATATTAAATGTAGCTATTCTACAAATTTTTCAACTATATTAATTAACTGTTCAGAATTAAATGGCTTTACCAGCCATCCGGAGGCTCCTGCTTGCTGGCCTTCTTTCTTTTTTTCATCCTGAGCCTCTGTTGTTAATACTAGAATTGGTATAAATTTATACTCTGTTTTTTTTACTTCTTTAATAAAAGTTATTCCATCCATATTTGGCATATTAATATCTGTTATAATCAAACCAAGATCATTTTCCTTAATTGTTTTTAATACTTTTAATCCTTCTACACCATCCTCTGCCTGGATAACGTCAAACCCTGCAGATTTTAAAGTAAATTCAGCAGCACTTCTTAAAGATTTTGAATCATCAATAATCAATATTCTTTTATCCATATTACCTCCATATTAAAATAAGGTTAATTCACCTGCCTTATCACCTTTTTCAAAAGAAACTCCAACAATATCACCCGCAAGCTGTTTATGAGTTAATATAGTAAATTTATTTACCATTTCAATAATTTTACTATCCTTAATATTCCAATTTTTTTTATGATCAAGTTTTAATAGTTCTTTTTTTCTTTTGCCAGCATTATTATTTAAATCATATAATTTATTCTTAACAGACGCAATCCTATCAGCACGTTCAAACAATTTTTTTATTTTTGTTTCTGCTTCTTCCAGGATATGGAAGAAATTGTCAGAATATAAAGTAAAATTATTTATAGAATTCTGAAGTTTTTCATTATACTGTATAAGCATATCCTCAGTCGATTTTATCTTATTAATAAATTCCAGAGCTACAGAAAATTCCATCTTTATAGAATTCATATATTCATTTGCTATGCTTTTTGAACATTCATTGGAATTATCCATATCTACCATAGCTTCTTTAATATCTTTTTCTATTTGAATAGTAAGTCTACCCATTTTAATAATTATTTCCTTTCTATTTCGTAATTTTTCTCTTTTTTCAATTTCTATTCTTGACACAATTTCGATACAGAAAAATCTATCTATAATTTCAAAGTACTTTTTAAAATGTTTTATTAATTTATCAAGGTCCTTTTTAACAATTTTTAATTCACCAGACAAACCGTTCTTCTGCTGTAGTGTTTTTTTAATATTGTCTATTAATTGATTTATAATTTTCGTAGAATCATTTAAAATATCAGTTATTTTATATTCCTTTGCCTTATTTATAAAATTCTTTTTTTCTTTATCTATATTATCCAATATCTCTCTTAATAATGTAAAATTGCTTTTATAAGTTGTAAAACAATTCATAATTTTTAATTCAACATCTGATAATAGATTAATGCTTATTTCTGATAATACTTCAATTATTGCGTATTTATTTATAGATTCTTCTTCTATCTGTGATTCTGTTTGCATTTCTTTTAATGACATAATTACATGTTCCAATGACTGTTTAATAATATCCTGAAACTGTATTTCATCCATAATCCTAAATATAGGTTTTGAAACCCATTGCGCTTTTTCAATTACATCAGAGACCATTTTCTCTATTTTTACCAGCATTTTACTGAAATTATTGAAACCATCATCAAGATTAGTATTAAATGTAGAATAAAATTTTTCTTGAAAATTCTTTAAATTTAGTAATCCATTCTGAAAATCAGTAAATAATGTTATAATTTTATTGCCTTGCTTTGATAATTCTGAAGTATAGCTAATAGTTTTTGTAGAAAGTTTTTTAAGCTCCTCTGTAATAAATGAAAAACCCTTTCCCTCTATCCCTGCTTTAATTGCCACAGTCATAGCATTAATAGATAATACCTCTAAATCTGTAGTATCCTCCCTAATAGCATCTATTCTGCTTTTTAAAACATTCAACTGCTCAATATTTTTGTTTACGGATGAATATAATAATATATCCTTTTCATTCATTTCAAGGAAATATTTAGAAACTTTTTTTACAACATCTTTTACTTCATCTACTATTTTATCCACTTCATTTTTGGATTCATTTTTTTCTTTAACATCCTGATTAATTTTTAAGATTATATTTGCAGTTTTAAATCCATCATCAAGCTCGTGAAATATTTCTTTAAATAATCCTGCTAATAATAGATAATCTTCTTCTATCTCCATGGAGAGTTCTACTATAGATTCTACAATCTCATTGTGATGATCTGCGATGTCAATACTATTCATAATCATATTCTTTTAGCTTAATTCATTAGAGTTGCTTTTACAAATTATTTATTGGAGAAGATATATATTTATTTAATTGCTTTAACAAGTTTTTTATTTAATATACTCTGTTTAAGTTTTTCAAGATATCTTCTTTCCAGCCTTTTCCATTGTTTAACCATTCTGTTTCCATATAATCCTGTATAAAACGCCCTTATTCTGCCATTCCATAACCTTCGTATTACCTGATAAATTGAATAAAACTTAGTATGAGCATCAATTTGGGCCTTCTGTAATTCCCACAATGTAAAACGTTTTGGTTTAAACTTTACATGGTGAGCATCATATGTTTCCCATTTATAGTCGAGTATCCTTTTTTCGGATCTCATCTGTTTATAGAAATCAGATCCAGGCAATGGTGTTAATATCATAAATTGAGTAGTGTCAATTTTTGCTCTTATTGCAAAATCTACTGTTGTTTTTGCTTTCTTTGTATCATCTGCATCAAAGCCGAATACAAACATTCCATGTATATGTATCTTTCTTTTTCTTATTTCGTTTATAGACCATTTTATTTCTGCAACAGACTGGTTCTTTTTCATTTCTTTTAATGATTCCGGATCTACAGATTCAAATCCTATATATAATATCTTACATCGGGATTTTTTCATTAAATCCAGCAATTCCTGGTCTTTTGCAATATCAGACCGCACTTGAGTCGACCAGTTAAAATTAAGTTTCTGTTTTATCATTTCACTTACTAATTTTTTAGCCCTTTTTCTGTTTGCAGTAAAATTGTCATCGTAAAAGAATATAAAATGCTTCTTCGGATCATATTTTTTTAATTCATTTATAATATTCTCTGTAGAACGAAACCTGTATTTTTTACCAAACATACATGTTACTGAACAAAAAGAACAGTCAAAAGGACAACCTCTGGAAGTCTGAATTGGTATAATCCTTTTAAAGAATGGCAGTCTCCTGAGTAAATTAGAAGTTTTTAATAATTTGAAATCCGGATGTGGGATTGTATTAAGATCATTAATGGGTTTTGGCCTATCATTGCACTTTATCTCTCCATTTTCATGATAAGCAAGCCCGGGTACATCTTCAAGTGAAGTATTGTTATTTATTGCTTCTATAAATTTAGGAAATGATTCTTCCGCTTCCCCTAATAAACAGTAATCTGAATGCTGTAATGCTTCATCCGGTAAAAATGTAACATGAGAACCTCCCATTACTACTATTTTACCCTGCTTTCTAAAATGATCTGCTAATTTATATGCAGATATGGCTGTTGGTGTTATAGTCGATATTCCGATTAGATCTGCATCTAATTTTAAATTCAATAATTCCCTTTCACTCATATAATATGCATTTGCAGAAAAGCCTTTATTTTTCATTATCGTTGCGAGTATAATATTTCCAAGCCTTGGTAGTTCATATTTGGAAAAAATATGAATATTTTTACTTTTTGGTTCTAACATGGCTATTTTTTTTATCATCTTAACTCCAATTTTTAATTGTTACATTAATACTATACGTATGCGTATATATTTGTCAATGTAATTAATCTCTCACAGAGCTCGCAAACAGACAGTGTGAGAAATTTACTTTTTAAGCATTTTTCGATTTACTTCTGCGGAGCAAGCTCAAGTATCAATTCTACTTCACCACGGCTTATACTTGTTGCTCTTGCAATTTCCTGGGGATTCCAGCCCTGATGAGCAAGTTTGATTACGGTCTGTCTTTTGTCCATTTTTGGGGCACCTTTTTCTTTTTTTATTCCTTCGGTCTTATATAGCATTTTCATTAGTTTTACCTGTTCCTTTGTTTCTTTATTTAATGACTGAAGCCGTGTTTCTGTATTTGCAAGCCATTTTCTTGCTCCCTGCAATTCTGCCATCCTGACTTCAACATCTTTTAATATATTATCAACTGTTTCCATTTTATCTATTGCTATATCTGCTTTTTCCTTATTATTTGATAAATATTCTATTTGTTCACTCATACCACTTAATTGTGAAGGCAACGTTTTTACTTCTGATGAGATATCTTTAATTTTCTTTTCCATTTCTTCAAGCATTATAAAGTTCTTTTTTACACCATTTATAGTTGCATTAGCAACATTTTCCTTATCCTCTAAAAATGTAAACTTAGAATCAACTTCTTCTTGTAAATCTTCTAACTCCCTAAACTTTATCTGTAAAACTTTTAATACATCATCTCTTGAATTAAGCTTTAGAAGCCTTTCTTCAACAGACTCTGAAACATCCATTAACTTATCGAAATTTCTTTCAAGATTTTCAATTCTGCGTTTTTCAGATAAGAATTTTGTAAGTTTGCCAGATACTTCACCAGCAAGATTCTTTGTACTGCGAAATTCTTTTTCTAAATCCTTCATTCCATTTTTTTGATCTGCTAATTCTTTTAGATCGCTATTCATTTCATCTATACGCTGTTCCAGATCTACCTTTAATTTATCTGCTCTATCAAATAGCTTTGTTTGTTCTGTAAAGTTTTTCTGCTGTTTTTCTATTTCACCTAATTTATCTTTAAGTATTATTGAATTCTTTTCTACTTCTTCAATGATTTTTTCATGCATGAGATATGACTTTTCTTCAATCTGATTGGATTTTTCATTAAAGTTATTTATAAATTGCGTCATCTCTTCATTATATTGTGTTTCTATTGTTTCTCTTTCTTTTACATACGAATCTGTAAATCCATCTATACGATTAGTAATATCAGCTTTCCATTCATCAAGATTGTTATATATATCTACTTTCTGACTTGATAAATCGTTCATAAATTCATCTTCAAATCCTTTTAATTTCTCTGAGACATCCTGATAAGCTTTAGTTTTTAACTCCTGTAATTCATCTTCCAGTTCCACCATTTCATTTTTTATGGAATTCATTACTTCTTCTAATTTTAATTTATTATTATCACTCTTTATTTCAAGTTCTTGTAATGCAGAATCAAAAGTACTTTTTAAATTCTCAGATACTTTATCCATATATTTTTTAACATTATCCTTCATAGCATCTACATCAGAATTCATCTGTTCAATTTTATTGATTCTATATGTTGCATTTTCTTCAAATTCTTCGAGACGTTTTTCTACATGATCAATTACTTTTATTTCCACATCTTCTGCTGCAAGATTTATCTGCTGTGAATAATTTGTTTTAAATGTATCTATTCTATTAATAATATTTTTCGTAGCAGCATCCATATCTTTTTCATATTTTTCTATTACATTTTTAATCTCAATTTCTATAGGTTTGATTTTATTAAGATTTTGGCTCATCATTCCGAGATTTCTCTGTATTTCCTGCTTTTCTATATCAAGTTTATCTTTTAAAACTTTTATTATATCAGTTTGAAGAATATGAGATTCATTTTTTGCTTCGTCGAGGTCTCTTTGAAAATTATTTTTGAAAACAGCTATATCTTCTCTTAGATTGTCAAAACCATTAAAAAAGTTGTTTTCTGCATCTTTAAAACCCTTTGATATTTCTGCTTTCCAAACTGTAGCTTCGGATCTGGCATTTCCAAAAATATCCTTAATTTCTTTATGGCTTAGTGTAAGTTTTTCATCGAGCTCTTTATGTCCTAATTCAATATTAGTGTTTAATTCTCTATTATTTCTAGCTATAAGTTCCTTTATATTTAAAAACGCTTCATGTTCTAGTATTTCACCTTGCTGAGCTGCACTTTCCAATCTTGTTTTATAATTATATTCTATTTTTGACAGGTCAGATTCAAATTCATGTAGATTCTCATCTAAAATTTCTTTAGCTTCATTAACTTTTATATTGGACTTATCCATAATTTCACTAACTTCATTACTAATATTTTCTTTTTTAGCATCAGATTCAATAAAAATACTATTCATTTTGGCAGTTAAATTCTCAAGTATTTTATGTCTGCCCTCTTTAGCTTTTAAAATAAAATCTTCAAACATCTTCTTAATACGTTTAATAGTTTCATTTTCTAAATTATCACGCCTGGATTCGAGCCTTGCTATATAAACAGAAAAGTCTTTAACTTTCTGTTCTGCACTCGATATTTGATTTGAAAGCATATGAACATTTTTATCAATTCTGGTATTCATGCTAGTAACAATTGCTGATAATTCTTCATGGTTTTTCTTTTTGACCTGATTTTGAATTTCAGGAATATTTTTATTTACCTGGGATAATTTATTTGATACATCTTTAATTTTTTTATCAATGTTATCAATGAATTCTGATTCTTTATGAATGCGCTTTAGATTTCCTTCTACTTTAACAGTCATATCCATAAGATCAGTAATATTTATATTGTATTTATCTACATGTTCCTGAAATCCTCCGATTTTTCCTGCTTTATCCTTAAAATCTTCTTCTATTGTTTTCATTCTATTTAGTATTTCTTTTCCGGATTTCAAATTAACTTGTAATTCTATAGCAAGATCTTTAATTTCAGTTGATTTATCCTCAATAAATTCCTCAATATTCTTCCTTACCACATTAGAATATTTTTTTACTTTTTCTAGTGTGCGGCTATTTTTATCAAATTGCCTGTAAAGTATGAGTATTATTAAAACTACTGAAATTGTAATAAAGAGATTAATTGGATCTAACATTTATCCCCTCCCCAGAAGATATAAAATTATTTTATATCAATAAATTTTTTTAGTCAATTAAATAATTCATATATCCGCTCATTAAATACCTTATAATTACTAAATTGGAAATCTGCATATTTACATTTTCTGATATTATTAGTTAAAAATGCAGTTTTTAGACCTGCATTGTATGCACCAATTATGTCATATAAATATGTATCACCAACATATAATATTTCACCTGGTTCTAAATTCAGTTTTTCACATAATTTCTCAAAAGATTTGGGATGAGGCTTTAAATAAGCAATCTCTTCAGAGGAAAACGCACAATCCCACAATCCATCTAGCCCTAAATACTTTAATTTGTGATCTACTGGAAAATCAGATAATGCAGCAAGTTTCAAATTCTGTTCTTTTAAATATTTTAAAGTTCTTAATACACCAGTGTATGGCTTAATCCATTTAAATATTTTTTCCCATTCATCATATATGATACTTTCCATCTTTTTATATACTCTATTTTGGGATGCTTTTAAGCGTTTCGCAAGTAATTGAGCCTGCATTTCACGAAAATTTTTAATTTCATCTATTTTCCTGATACTTTTTCTGACCTTAGAAAAGTTATAGATAAAACGAGGATATTTAATAAAAATTGGTATTGAGTAAATGTACATTTTATAATAAGGGTACAAAGTCCCATCAATATCAAATGCTACAGCTTTTATTTTCATTAAAACAAGTATTTATTAAATTAAAATATTTTTCAAGGCTTTAATAATTTTTTATAAAATATGTAAATAAAAAGTAATAATAACTATTTACCATCAAAAGGAAGAGGTTCAAAATCTCCTTTTGCATATATTTCTGTAAGATGGATATATTCATTTGCAGAGTTTGTGCTGCCAGGAGGATAATATCCATAATCATAAATAAATTCATCTAAAGTGATTTCATATCCGTTTTCCATAACAATAACCATAAAATTCCCATTTTCATCATAAACAGGAAAAAAAACAGCAGCATGCATGTGTTGCCGTAATGAAGGATTTAATCGTTGATTATTTATAGAACCAATATAAAAATGTCCGGGATTTTGCTGTGATAAAAGATATAAAATCAGTTCAAGATCTATAATCCTATATCCAATATCTTCTATATAATAAAAATGCTCAATATTACGTACATCGTATTGTTCCGGATTATTTATATTTATTCCCAATCTTGCTTCATTTAAAATAACAGCAAGATTTCTCGACCAATCAAGCCCAAAAAACGGATCTTCTATATATTCATATTGGCTGCTGTAATAATTGCCCCTATATTCAAAATGTCTTATTTTAAGATCCTCAATATCAATATAATTATTAGTATATGAATGGTATAAACCATCAATTACCCATTTTGTAAACCCTGAGCAATTTACTCCGCCATTAGATGCTAGGCCTGTTTCTATTAAAACAGGTTCACCCGCAGCATCAAATGCAGAATCATCCTCTTTGTCCAAAAATGGAAGAAATTCCCTTATTTTATATATTACCTGTAAAATATCACTATCCGGTGTCTCTGTATAAAAAATACTTTCCCAGTTTATTATAGCTGAACTTAACTCTGCAATATGCGAAAAAGGTAAAGTTAAAAGGGACTCAAACCTTATTGGCAAAACAACATCCTTATATAGATAAATACCAAATAATTTTACGTCAATTAAAGAAGAACTGCTGTTTAAAGGAAATATTCTTATATAACTGTCTTCCCTATCATCTTTAATAATAATAGTCATATACATATATTCAAGAGTGTTAATATTTCTTTTTATAGAAATATTCCCTGCTTTCATTTCTTCTGTATTTCCGTCCTGATCCTCTCTTAAAAACTTATAAATTATGAATCCGTTATAAAAGTTATCAAACTTATATTGAATAGTTCCCGGACTCTCATCATACTGCTTATAACTTCCCTGCCATATTCCTGGAATTTGATCCTGGCTCTCCAATATAATTTTTTGTGAAAGTCGTGTTTCCCAGTTTTCCGGTATTAAATCTCTGTATTCCATAGATACATATGCATCATTTAACTGCTGGCAAATTCCATTAAATGAAATAAAAATAAGGAGAAAAAAAATAATTAATCTTTTTTTATACAAATAATTTGTTTTCATTAATTATAATTTCGGTATTATTTAACCTTTCTTTTAAACTATTTAAGTCTAATGCAAATAAAGGAGATATTTCAATTTTATACTTTAACCTGCCATTATTGTCTCTTGGTACATCTATTCCGCACTCTTTAAGATATTTTGCTGCCTTTTCTATCTGATTCATCTTACATGTTTCAATTGAATCTTCTCCTGCCTTATTTTTTAATGGTGAAAATTCTTCTTCTCTTAAAGTTTCAAAAAACATGATTCTTTCTGCAGCAGATATTGTATCAAAAATAAACATTTCAAACTTAACTCCATCCAGCTCTTTTAAAACAAGACTGCTTTCTTCCTGTTTGTATCCTTTAATCTTTTTCTTTGCAATATGATATGGAAGAACAGGACCACTACTTAAAAAATCAACATTTAAAATATGTATAGCAATATTACCTTGAGAAAAAACCAGTTCTCCATTTTCATCCACTGCATACATATTTTTCTCATTAAGATCTGAATATTCGATTATACCAGGCTTTCCATTAACCAGACCTATAACACCAAGTTTTTCTTCAGGAGACCTCTTTTTTATGACTTTGGATGAAACTTGAGAATTTTTAAGTATATGCATGCCAAGGTATAAAGGATCTGGTACTATTACTATAGGATTATCTACCTGAAAATGAAACAATTCCTCTATCCCGGATTTTTTTAATTTCTCAAGAAGACCGTTCTTTTTAATTGCATTTACCAGCCCGCCGTGACCATCCGGATTTTTAAACAGGCCTCCATTCTCTGCTATTATCAATTTTCCATCCGGCTCAACAGAGGGAAGCATTCCCTGAATAAAAAAATGAATGCTATTTTTATCCAGGCCAAAATACTTATTCTTTTTAAAGAACGAAATAATACCTTCATTATTCTGCTCACTTGTCATAATGCCCCAAGGAATTAAAGTATTATACTTTTTACATGCAGATAATAATTTTTCTGAAAATATCTGAAAGAGACTTGCCTCTCTTATAGGACTAATAGGATAGTTGCCTTTAGGGCCATTATATCCAAGCCGTGAACCCTGCCCTCCTGCTACAGTTACAAAAGCTGTCTTTCCATTAGAAATAGCTTCTTCACCGAGTTCATATGCTTTTTTATTTTTGGAACTCTCTATTACAGATACATATTTTATTGGTTTTAGTTCCGGAGAATTTTTTTTTGTCCTCTTCAATAATATTTTAAACTCATCAAGAACATTTATATCAACCTCTTTTAAATCTTTAATAAGCTGATTCTTTTTTTCTTCTTCCCGCTCATTCCAATTATAAAACAGATGATCCTGTCCTGCATTTTTGAATATATCGATTATATTATTTTCAGTTGAATTATTCATTATAATCCCCTTATTCTCCTGTACAATATTTAGTATATCTAATAAAGATCCCTTTATATTTACAATCCGAGATTTAATATTAGGATTGATTTGCTGTATATCCTGCCAGAGTCTTTCTTTAACTCCATGCATAGTATATTTTTTTTTATATAATAAATGTTTAATTCTTAAAAGTAAATGTAATTCTGTTTTTGTATATATTTTTCTCCCTGTCTGACTTTTCCTCTGTGACAGCATGGGAATTTCCTGCTCCCAGTATCTTAAAGTATGGGGCTTAATATTAAGTATTTTACAGACATTATTAATATTATACACAAACTTAATATATAATAAAAAGGGTACGACTTCAAGAACCGGTTTTTATAGTGAGACAAAAACTATTATAAGAAATGCAGGAAAAGATTATTTATGTATTTTTATTCTTTTCATTTAAAAATTATTTACCAAAAAATAATAAATAATCCAACTTCAAATTACAAATATTCCAACTTTAATTTCTTGCCTTCCTGCTTTCCTTATTAATATCTATATACTTGCTTACAGAATTTATTTTCTGTTTTTTTTCTTATTCTCCCTGAACTCCAATTTTATTGGAACCATATCGAGTTTAAAATCTTTTCGTATTTTATTAATAATGTAATTAGGATAACTTTTCGGCAGTCCTTTTGCCGTATTAATAAAAACTACAAAATACATGGGATTTGAAGATATTTGAGTTAAATATCGGAATTTTACAACCCTGCCTCTTTGTGAAGGAGAAAAATCAAAAACCCATTTTTGTAAAGCTTTATTTAATTTAGGAGTGTTAAGCCTTATATCGAGTTGATTGCGTATCTTTATACTTGTTTCTAATAATTCATTCACACCAAATCCATTTTCGGCAGACAAAGGCATAACCGGTGCGATTTTTAAAGAGGGGAATAAGAAAGATATTCTATCGCGCATAGCATCAAGCTGATTTGGTAATTCTTTAATTAAGTCCCATTTATTTAAAGCAAGAATAATTCCTTTACCTTCTTTTTCCACAAGGGCAACTAGCTTTTTATCCTGTTCTGTTAATCCTGTTTGTGCATCTATCAATACAATAGCTACATCAGAAAGTTTAATACTGCTAATAGCTCTGTTAACTGAATAATATTCTACAGAATCTTTAACCTTTTTCTTTTTCCTTACACCGGCAGTATCGAGCACTTGAAAGGTCATATCCTTAAATGTGAACCTCCCTTCAATAACATCCCGGGTAGTTCCAGGTATATCACTTACAATCGATTGCTCTTCACCTAATAAATAATTGTAAAGAGTAGACTTGCCGGTATTGGGTTTTCCTAAAATTACAATCCTGACATCTGCTTTTGGAATATCATAAGTTTCTACTTTAAAATCTTTTATCCCTTCTTTTATTATTTCTTTTAACGCATCAATATTTCTATTGTGTTCAGATGATATTCCTATTACCTTTTCAAAACCAAGTTCATACATATTCCAGATCTGCTGTTCAACTTTTTCCGTATCTACTTTATTAACAACAAGCACTACCTTATCCTGATACGGCCGTATTTTTTCAAGAAGACTGGAATCATTACTTGTTAATTCTTTTACATCTACTAAAAATAGTATCAGGTTTGCTTGTTCACCTATCTCTAAACTTTTATCACTTACAATTTTATCAATAAATTCCAGTTCACTATCTTTATATCCGCCTGTGTCCATTAACAGTATTTTTTTATCATCCAGTTCACAAACTGTACTAATCGGATCCCTTGTTACTCCTGGCGTGTGATCTGTTATTGTCCTTCTTTTACCTACTAATCTGTTAAATAATGTAGATTTCCCAACATTTGGGCTTCCCATTATTGCAACTATAGGTAAATCATAATTTAAAATAATTTTCTCCATATTTATTATCCATCCATTCTTTTATGTGTTTAGCTATTTCCTTATATGAGCTCATACAATATATTTCTTTTACTAAATTTTTTGCTTCTTTAACAGAAACAGCTCTAATTACTTTTTTAATTTCTGGTATCTTGGGAATTGTCATACTGAACCTTTCCATACCAAGCCCCAACAGCAAAACTATAGCCATCACATCTCCTGCCATTTCACCACACATACTTACAGGAATATTATTTTCATTTGCATTATCTATAATTATCTTTAGCATTCTTAAAACAGCTGGATGAAACGCTTCATACAAATATGCGACCCTTTCATTTCCTCTGTCTACAGCGATTGTATATTGTATTAAATCATTTGTTCCTATAGAGAAAAAATCTACTTTTTTTGCAAGAATATCCGAAGTAATTGCTGCGGAAGGTATTTCAATCATTATACCTACTGGTACATTATCATTAAAAGGGATTTTACTCAAATGTAATTCGTCTTTAACTTGCTGTGCTATTTCCAATAATGAATCAAGTTCCTCTACACCGGATATAAACGGAAACATTATCTTTAATTTTCCAAAAATAGATGCTCTGTAAAGTGCTCTTAACTGCACTTTTAATATTTCCGGGTTTGAAAGGCAAAACCTTACAGCTCTCCAACCGAGAATAGGATTCATTTCTACATTGTCTGTAAATCCACGCAGTAATTTGTCACCGCCAATATCAATTGTTCTTATCACAACTGTTTTATTTTTCATATCTTCCAGAACAGATTTATAAGTATGAAATAATTCTTCTTCTTTTGGAAGTTTCTCCTTATTCATATATAAAAATTCTGTTCTAAATAATCCAATACCATCAACATCATATTCTATTGCAGATTTTATTTCATCTTCCACTTCTATATTTGCATCAAGATATATAATTTTCCCATTCTTTGTTTTTGCTGGAACAGTCTTATCTTTTTGAAGCAGTAAATTATATTTAATCCATTTTTCATGAAGTATTTGATATTTTTCTTTTGTTTTTTTATCCGGATTAACAATAACTTTACCATTATTGCCATCTACTATAATTTCATCATTATTTTTTATATTTTGAGATATGTTAAATAAACCCAGAACAGAAGGAATATTGAAGGATCTTGCTATAATTGCTGTATGAGAAGTTTTTCCTCCCATATCAGTAACAATGCCTAGGACCATTTCTTTATCCAGTGATATTGTATCTGAGGGCATTAAATTATGAGCAACAAGTACTATTTTCTCTTTTATATTTAATAAAGATTTTTTTTCACTGAAGAGCAAATGTTCCAGTATTCTCTTGGAAATATCATAAAAATCATAACTTCTATCTTTAAAATACTCATTATCAGAAGTTTTAAGCTTTTCTACCATTTCATCAATAACCTGAAGCAAAACCCATTCTACATTTTTCTTTTCCGCAGCAATTATTTCATTCACACGATCAATAAATTCCGGATCATTAATCATCAATAGATGACTATCAAGAATATCTATATTTATCTTTTTATTTTCATGATGATTTTTTTTTATTAAATCTATTTCTTCAGAAGCCCTGAAAATAGCTTCTTTAAACCTTGCAAGTTCAATAGCAATATGCTTTGGGCTTATATTATACTTTGGTATTACCAGTTTTTCTTCATCATATAAGAACACTTTTCCTATAGAAATGCCTGGAGAACCATTAATACCACTAAATATCTTCATATTGTAATATAAATTTAATTTCACTTATAAATCAAGTGGCAAATCCAGCCGAAATATAAATTATATGAGCAAAAATAAAAAAACATCAATAGGCTGTTTATTTTGGTTAGCACTCGTTTTATTAGTAATAGTAATATTTCTATTTAACCAGAAAAACATCGAAGAAGTAATAAAAAGAACAGGTTTTTGGGATATATTCACAAGTAATGATGAACCTGTGGATATAATAATAGTATCTGATGATAGTGACAATATAGAGGAAACACCAGAGGATAATATAACTGATGATACAACTCAGAATATATCTATCAATATAAATGACGATGGAAATCATGTAACATCTGAAGAAGATGCAGAGAATAATAAACCTACTACTACAATTGATTCAAATACTCAGGATGTAATTAATCCTGAAAAAACAAATTTAAGGAATGCCAAATTATACTTTGTTAAAGTAAATGAAGATGGCACTTTTTCTATAGCTGGCACATCAAGGCCTGTTTATTATAATGATTCACCATTAAGAGAAACTCTTATTACTCTTTTAAATGGACAATCTACTTCTGAAATCAGCCAGGGCCTATTAACAATGATTTCTAATGAAACAGTATTAAGAAATGTTTATGTAAGAGAGAATACAGCTTTTATTGATTTTTCAGATAACTTCTTATTTAATCGTTTCAGCCATGAAGGTTTAATTATACAGCTTAAACAGGTTGTATACACGGCTACAGAATTTCAGAACATTAACAATGTTCAGATTCTAATAGAAGGAAAAATACAGGAATATTTAAGTACAGAAGGTTTTTATATGGGTGGACCATTATCCCGAGATTCATTTTAATACTAGTAAATAATTATTCTTATAAACAAATAACTTTTACAAAATTTAAATATTTTAAAGATCAGACACAGATTCCACAGATTTATAATTTTGATATTTATTTATTATTACTGTTCTAAAACTATATCATGAAGTATTTTTAATATTTGAGTTCTACTTATTTTATCTGTATCTTTGATTAAAAAGAAATACTCTGTATTTCCCTTTCTCCCTTTAATAGGAGATTCTGTAACATTATTTACAAAACATTTTTCTTTCGAGATTTCAAAAGTTAAACTTTTTAGGATATTAAGAACTTCTTCTCTGCTTTTAACTATGCCGTTAAAATCATCATCCGGATTTTTCCATTCAAACTGCGGTTTTATTAATGCAATTATCCATTTATCTTTTATTAAATTCATTATGTGAGAAACAGCACCCTTAATAGATCTAAAAGAAAGATCCATAACTGCAGCATGGGGTTGTATTGTAAAATGTTTATTATCAAGTTTCATGATATTTAAACGTTCGTACACTTTAACCCTATTATCTATACGGATTTTGTAATCGAGCTGGTTATAGCCAACATCAACAGAATATACCATCCTGGCATTATTTTTTAAAAGACAATCCGTAAATCCTCCCGTTGAACTTCCTGCATCGATAAAAACTCTATTATGAGGAATAATACCAAATTCTTTTATTGCATGCTGTAATTTAATCCCGCCTCTCGAAACAAACAATTTATTCTTTTTTATTATTACTTCTGATTCTATATTTATATTTACATTTGGATTTAGTATTTTTTCATTATTTACATAGATTTCACCGCAAATTATTAATGAATATAATTCTTTTTCTGTTTTATCAGGATATTTTTGTAGTAATAATTTTTTTAATTGTATATTCTTTTTCATAAAACAATATATCTAATCAGTTTTTTCGAATATTCTTTCTATAGAAAAAGCATTACCGGTAGAAACCTCAATATTAATAAGTACACCATAAATATCTGCTGTATCATCAACTACTTCCATTTTTAATGGTAATTGTGTTAGACACCTGTCTATACCGGTAGAAATATCCATCCCTATAATACTATTTCTAGGACCAATCATTCCAATATCAGATATATACGCTGTTTTCTTTGGTAATATTTTTTCATCTGCCGTCTGAACATGCGTGTGTGTTCCCACTAATGCAGATATTTTACCATCAAGATATAATGCCAGCGATTCCTTTTCTTCTACAGACTCTGCATGAAAGTCAATAATAATTATTTTTGTTTTCTTTCGTAATTCTACACTGACTTCCCTGGCAACCTGAAAGGGGCATCTTAAGTCCGATAAATATTTTCGCCCTTGAAGATTGATTACACCTACATCAATTCCTTTAATATTAATAATACAATGACCTTTACCAGGCGCACCAGTATTATAATTTTCAGGTCTAAGTAAATATTTTTCTGAATCTAAAAAGCTGTATACTTCTTTTTTCTGCCAGATATGGTTCCCGGAAGTTATTACATGAACACCTGATTTGTAGAAATTATCTATTTCGTTTTTTGTTATACCTCTGCCGTCTTTAGCATTCTCACCATTCAAAATAACAACATCTGCATTAGTTCTTTTTACAAGTTTCTTTAAATTAAAGAAAACAGCCCGGCATCCGGGCTGTCCCACGGCATCACCTAATATTAAAACATTTATATTTGATAACAATAATTAACCTTTCTTTTGATAATTCATTATAATATTATAATATTTATCTGGCATATTCAATAACTCTAGTCTCTCTTATAATTGTAATTTTTATTTTTCCAGGATACTGTAAATCAGTCTCTATTTTTTTTGCTATCTTTTTACTTAAATCTTTAGCTGCAAGATCATCAATCTGATCTGTATTAACAATTACCCTAAGTTCTCTGCCAGCCTGCACAGCATATGAACTTGTAACATTATCAAAACTTGCAGCAACTCTTTCCATGCCTTCAAGCCTTTTAGTGTATGCTTCTAATGCTTCTTTTCTTGCACCTGGCCGCGCAGCAGATATACCATTTGCAATTTGGACCAGAACAGCTGTAATACTTTCTGATTTTCTGTCTCCGTGATGAGCTGCGATAGTATTTAATATTACCTGTTTTTCACCCAATTTCCTTGCTAATTCCACACCAGCTTCTATATGATTTTTATCACCACTAGATTCTACTCCCTTACCAATATCATGGAGTATAGCTGCTCGCTTAACTTCTTCTACATCTGCACCTATTTCTGCTGCTATTGCTCCGGCTATAATTGCGACTTCTTTGGAATGAGTTAAAACATTCTGCCCATGACTTATTTTAAAATGCAACCTTCCAATCACAATAACTGCTTCATGGCTCATATTATGAATTCCAATATCAAAAAGGACTTTTTCGCCCTGTTCAATAATTGTATTTTCAACTTCCTGTTTTACTTTGTTAACAACTTCTTCGATTCTTGCAGGATGTATTCGTCCATCTACTATGAGTCTTTCTAAGGCAATTTTAGCAACCTGTTTTCTAATTGTGTCAAAACATGATATTACAACTACTTCTGGCGTATCATCGATTATTACATCTACACCCGTTAATGTTTCTAATGTTCTAATATTCCTGCCTTCACGCCCTATAATCCTTCCCTTCATTTCATCATTAGGAAGGCTTACAGTCGTTACCGTTACCTGGGAACTTACATCTGTTGCAATTCTTTGAATAGCGGATAATATTATCTCTTTCGATTTTCTATCTGCTACCTGTTTGGCTTCATTTTCTATTTTGGTTACTATGCTTTCTGCATCTTTTTGTGCTTCTTTTTCAAGACTTTTAATTATTATTTCTTTTGCTTCTTCTTTTGTTAAACCGGATACTCTTTCTAGTTCCTTATTCCATCTCTCCTGCTCTTTTAATACTTCTTCTTCATTATCCTTAAGCGACCTCTCCCGGTTTGTTAGTGATTTCTCTTGTTTATCAAGTGTAAATAATCGCTTTTCTAGGCTTTCTTCTTTATATAAGACACGCCTTTCCTGACGTTGTAGTTCATTTCTTCTAATACGAGTTTCACGTTCAAGTTGATCCTTTTCCCGAAGTAATTGATCTTTTGCTTCTAATAATACTTCCTTTTTTTGAACCTCTGAGTCTCGTATAGCCTCCTTTATTATCCTATCAGCCCTCTGCTCGGAAGACGATAGTTGAAATCTGGCATAAAGCCATCTTATAATCCAACCTAGAATTAAACCAGATAGAGGAAGGATGATATATAAAACATATTCCATCATCTTCCCTCACTAATTTTTATTTCTTTTATTATATTCTAATTTTATTTTACCTTTTGTCAAGCAATTTCCATTTTGAGTAATTTGTATATTATAATTTCTTTATCTATTTACTAATAATAGTAACAAGTTTCCACATTTCTTAAAAAGAAAAACCAGTGATCTTCACTAATTTATACTAAAACCGGGATTAGAGCTGGCGGAAGATTATTATAATTTGATACCTATTAAGGAATTATGGATGTTCAACAAAACTTGAATAGAAACAATTAATTTCATTATATGCAAAACCTATTAGTAACGATTAGTGTTTAGCTTAAGAATGGCTGAACTGTTACTAAGATTATATAAAGTTGCATTTATTCCGCGTTAATCTGAGTAAATCCATGTAAAATTTAAAATTAAATAATTTTTTTAAACAATGTTAAGTTTTTTAATAATATTTTCAAGTTTTATATCAGTTTTCTCTCCAAATCCGAACAATATAAAACTCTCTTCATTATTAAATATAGAAGGGAATATAGCAATAGATTTAAAATATTTTGTATCATTATCAGAGAATTTTTTTGATAATACAGGATTTTTTATAACTTCCTTATCATATATAACAAAATCTTTTTTATTTAAATAATTTTTAAAAATATAATCCTTATCTGAAAATCTTAGTTTTTCAATACTTTCATTATCAATCCCAATTGAAATATCAGTAATATACTCATTTTCTTCTTTTTTAAGAATAACCATACAAATCGCGTTTATCATTCTTGACATATTTACAAGAAACTTGGTTTTCTCAAGGTCACTATTTTTGTATTTATATTTCTCAAAATTATAATCAAGACTAAGGCCTTTTTTTTCTATAACAGGTATTTTTACAACATCCTTAACCTTCATTGTGCTTTTCCATTCACCTAAAATAGCTTTTGATAATAAACCGATTTCCTTATTTTTCCTGCTGCCTCTTCTTAAAAAAACCTCGTCTTTTATCCTATAGATACCGTCTTCCATAATAATTGCCGTATTTTCTTCTTCCACTTTTTCTACTAATTCGCTAATACTAAAATGCTCGAGATTTTTATTGTAATCTTCTTTTTCATTATACTCTCCATTTTTATCAGTCTCTTCTACTAAATCAAGCATCTCAAGTTTTTCAAATGGTTCCGGAGTTAATGTTGATATTTCTTCTACTTCTTCCAATACTTCTATTGGTTCTAAAGTATCTATAATTTCAGTTGCTTTATCTTTGGATTGATTTTCAGCTGCTTCTGACTCATCTTCTAATTCTTCAATATCTACAAGTTCCTCAGCATCTTTCAACTCTTCCAACTCTTCTTCTTCTGTTTCTTCTTTTTTTATTGTTTCTACATATTTTGCTTCCTGAGCTTCTTCTTTATATTCCAGAGTTGGTTCAACTATTGCCAGTGTTGCAATCTCTTCTTTTTCAATTTTCTTTTCATCTTCTGCATCTTCAAGCTCATCTAGTTCTTCATATGGTTCCTTCGGTAGTGTTTTAATTTCCTCTACCAATTCTAATTCTTCTATATTTTCAAGTTTTTTAGAATCTTTTAACTTTTCGGCCTCAACGAGTCCTATAGCTTCTTCTAATTCCTCGGCTTCGTCTAACTCCTCAACATCTTCCAGCTCTTCTGTAAGCTCTTCAACATCGTCTAACTCTTCGACTTCAACTAGGTCTTCGATATCTTCCGAATCCTCGGCCTCATCAAGCTCCTCGACGTCCTCCAGGTCTTCTACAAGCTCTTCCGCATCATCTAATTCCTCGACCTCATCAAGCTCCTCTACATCTTCCAATTCTTCAACTGGTTCTAATACTTCAGCCTCCCTACGTTTTATTGGGGGTTTTTTCGTAGTTATAGCCTGAGCAACTCCATATTTTGTATTCCTTAATATCTCCTTTAGTATTTTTTCTATTTTACTAAGATCAAATTTTTCATCTTCTACATCTTTTGCACCTATAATATTTAATACTTCATCCCAGCTTTTATTTATAAGTGAATTGATCTGATCTTCATATTTTTCATTATATTTTCCAAGATTCGTTTTAAATTGTTTTTTAATAATCTGAGATTTAACTTTAAGTTCACGTTTTAATTTATTCCATTCAAATCTTTCTTTAGATTCAATAAATTCTATTAAAAATTGAATTTGAAATTTCTTTATTCGATTAGTAAATATAGCTATATTATCTTTCTTTATATTAAATAATATGAAAATAATTAAAAACAATGTTAAGAAAAATGCAGCCATCAGGATTACTTTCATGTATTGCTTCATTTCAAATTCTGTTTCCGGGACAATAACACCAATAAAACCATATTTTTGCTCAAAAACACTAAATAAAATTAATTTTGCGAAATTTTCCTCTGCATCTATAGAATTTAGTATTTCGTTTTCAATATAATCATTTTCCCAGATATTTATTATTTGTTCTTTAATAACAGTAATATTTTCTTTATGAAAATCAACTATAATACCAAGATTTTTTATTATTATAATATCACCAAATACATTCTCTATATTGTTAATTATATAGTTTTTTAAACCCTCAATATCTATATAAAATAATGCTTCTCCTAATTTTATATTAAAATTATCTATAATTGATATTGAGTATATATAGCTATCTGTATTTTCATCTAATAATATTTTTACATCATTATCTTCAAAATCTATTACTTCTTTTATTGGATATTGATCTATTTCACTGAAATTATAATAAACTATGCTATTACTGGTTTTGTGCTTTATATCTGTTTCCAGAGTACTATAATGTATTCTTTTACCTTCAACACCTATAAATCTTACAAAATTTATTATAGGATATTTTTGTTTTAATTCATAAAAATCAATCTCGCGGCTTTGTATATCTTCAGATAATTGAGTTGATATAAATGAACGTGTTATATAATTTTCTTGTAAGCTTTTAGTGAATATATTTATATTATCACTGTGGAATTTACTTATTTCAGTATTTATTCTTTCTAAATTATTAATAACTTCATTTTTTGCCCTGGGACTATAAAATTTCGTTTCTAAAAAGAAAAATAATCCTGAAAATGCTAGAAAGAAAAATAAACTAAAAATTATCGTAGTGATCAGTAAGCTTAGAGCTACCTTTAATCCAGGCCTCATATACGCTTTAATACCCCCAGTATTATAATATAGAGTTGTTCCTAATCATCTTATCGGCTTATATTTATAAGACTGCATAGTATTAATATTTAACATTTTAGATTATTTTTGTTTAGATTTGTATTTTTTTAATTTTATATACTTTTTTAAATTTAGTGATTTATTAACTTATTCCCTGATAATTGTTGTATCTTTATCATCACCTTTTTTTTCTTCTGCTGCTTCTTTTTTATTATCAGGTTCTTTTATAATTGTTGCATCTTTTGTTTCAGCTTTAGGTTTTTTAGTATCAGGTTTTTTTATTACTGTTGTATCTTTTTTTTCTTTAGAAACTATTTTTTTGTCTTTTTTTTCTTTTAATTTAGGTTTAGTTTCTTTTTTATCAGTTTTTTTTGTTGTCTTTTCTGTTGTTTTCACAGCTGTTTTTTTCTCTGATACTTGTTTATCAGTAACATTAGTTTTTGTATCTTTTTTATCCTTATCGTCATCTTTCTTTTCTTTTTCTACTCTATCAACAAGTTCTAAAAACACCAGCTCTGCTGCATCTCCAGCTCTCTGGCCTATCTTTATTACTCTTGTATATCCACCCGGTCTTGTAACAAATCTTGGTGCTATTTCTGTAAATAATTTAGCAATAATACTTTTTTTGAACAATTTCTTTGCTACTTCTCTTCTTGTATGTACAGAGTCAATTTTTGCTCTCGTTATCATTTTTTCTGCAACTTTTCTTACTTCTTTTGCTTTAGATTTTGTTGTTGTAATCCTTTCATATACAAATAAAGAAGAAACCATATTTCTTATTAAAGCTTTTCTATGGCTTGCTTTTCTACTAAGTCTGTTAAAACCAATTTTATGTTTCATTTTCGATATCCTTTTTCTTTTGCTTCATATGGTTTAAAACATTAGAATAATCTTTCATTCCTAAACCGAGATTCCAGTCCTTTAATTTATCTTTTATTTCCTGCAAAGATTTCTTTCCAAAATTTCTTGTTTTTACAATATCCTCTTCGGATTTTGTTGTTAAATCTCCAATAGTCTGTATATTTGCATTTTTTAAACAATTACTTGATCTTACTGATAATTCAAGTTCTTCTACTGGTGTTTCAAGATATTTTCGTAATTCTTCATCTTCATTATCTTTTTCTTCATCATCTATAATTTCTTCTTCATCAAAGTTGATAAAAATAGTAAAATGATCTTTTGCAATTTTTGATGCTTCTGCTAATGCATCTTCCGGTGTAATACTACCATCTGTCCAAATTTCCAGATTCAATTTATCATAATCTGTTCTCTGTCCAACTCTTGTATTTTCTACACTGAATTTAACCTTTTCTATTGGCGAAAAGAATGAATCAATTGCAATAGTACCAATTACTTCAATATACTTTTCATTTCTTTCAGCAGATACGTAGCCCCGCCCCAGATCTACCTGTAATTCTATTTCACAATTACATTTAGCTGTTAATGTTGCTACATGAAGATCTTTATTTATTATAGTAATATTACCTGCTTGTTCAAATTCCTTTCCTGTAAAATTACCTTTCCCCTTTAAAGGAATAATAATAGTTTCACTTTCTATTTCTTCTGCAAGCTGTAATTTTAATTCTTTTATATTATTAATAATGACCGGTATATCTTCTACAAAATCTTCTACAGTTTCATATTCACTTGAAACATTATGCGGAACATTTTCTTTATTATACTGAGTAATTCTTATTGCTGAAACTGCATAACCCTGTATTGAAGATAATAATATACGCCTTAATGTATTACCTATTGTATTTCCATATCCTCTTTCAAATGGATATGCAATAAATTTACCATATGAGGTATTTACATCACTATGTTCAAATGTTATACCTTTTGGCCTTTTAAACCCTTTTAATAGATTTTTCCTTGCCATCAGAACTCCTTAATTTTTATACACACTATTTTGAATACAGCTCTACAATGAGTTGCTCTTTTATCTCAGCAAGATCTGTTAAATCATTTCTTCGAGGTAAACTTAAAACTCTTCCTGTCATAGCATCCGGATCTACTTCGAGCCATGGAACAACTCCGGATCTAGAAAATTCTTTTAAACTTTCTTTTATTGCTGTGCCTTTTTTGCTTTGTTCTTTAATTTCAATTTTTTCATCTGCTTTAACAATATATGACGGAATATTTACTCGCCTGCCATTTATAACTACGTGTCCATGTGACACTAACTGCCTTGCCTGATTTCTTGAAGAAGCAAAACGCATTCTGTAAATAATATTGTCCAGTCTTCTTTCTAATAATATCAGCAAATTCTCACCAGTTAAACCCTTCATTTTTTCTGCTTTAGTAAAAAAAATTAAGAATTGCTTTTCCAGCATTCCATACATCCTTTTTACCTTTTGTTTTTCTCTAAGCTGGATTCCATAGTCACTTATTTTTCTACTTCTAAATCTAGAACTTTTACCAGGTGCATTCTTTCCTTTTGTAATAGCACACTTAGGTCCTTTACATTTATCACCCTTTAAAAATAATTTAACATTCTCAGTTCTGCACAATCTGCATTGTGGCCCTAATTTTTTTCCCATTATATTTCTCCCTTACACACGTCTGCTTTTCTGAGGTCTACATCCATTATGTGGTATTGGAGTAATATCTTTTATTGATCTTACCCTTAAACCTAAATTGCCCAGTGATCTAATTGCAGATTCTCTTCCAATTCCAGGACCCTTTACAAAAACCTTTACTTCCTGCAAACCATCTTCGATAGCTTTTTTAGCAGCTGTTTCTGCGGTTGTCTGAGCAGCAAATGGAGTGGATTTTTTTGCACCTTTAAACCCTAATCCTCCTGCAGAAGCCCATGAGATTGTATTTCCCTTTAAATCTGTAATTGTTACTATTGTATTATTAAAAGTAGCCTGTATAAACACACAACCTTCGCTTATATTCTTTTTCTTTGATCTTTTTCCTTTTTTTGCAGCCACGTAACAAATCCTCCAAATCTATTATTGAACCTAACCACAAGCTTTGCATGTGGTCAGGTATCCTCTCAAACATAAAAATACCTTACAGTAATACTATGCTAATTCCTTATTTTCTTTTTCCTGCAACTGTCTTTTTCCTGCCCTTTCTTGTTCTGGCATTAGTTTTCGTTCTCTGGCCATTAACAGGAAGTCCCCTTCTATGTCTTAAACCTTTATAACAACCAATATCCATCAATCTTTTTATATTTAATGATATTTCAGTCCTTAATCGTCCTTCGACAGTATAATCATTTTCAATTACTTTTCTTAATTGATTTACTTCTTCGGAAGATAAATCATTCATACTTCTTTCTGTGTTTACACCAGTTTTTTCACATATTACTTGTGCAGTAGATCTTCCTATTCCATATATATATGTTAACGCAATATCTATATGCTTATTTGGTAAGTCTACTCCTGCAATTCTTGCCATAAACTATTATCTCCTATTTCTGTCTCTGTTTATGTTTTGGATTCTGGCAGATAATTCTAACAACGCCACGCCTTCTAATAACTTTACATTTATCACAAATTGGTTTTACACTAACTCTAACTTTCATATTTAATCCTTTTTTATAAATTCCTAGATTTTATTTTACCTTTTTTCATTAGTCCATCATGATGGTGCATTTTAAGATGTCCTTCAATTTGAGACATAGTGTCAAGATCTACACCAACCATAATTATCAATGACGTACCACCCATTAAAAATGCAACAGCCGCTGGAAATTTAAACAAACTTTGAACAATAGATGGTATCAGAGCAATAAAAGCTAAGAATATTGCTCCCGGCAAAACAATTCTATTTAATATTTTTGTTAAATACTGTTCCATTTTCTCAGATCTTATACCCGGAATTGAACCGCCGTTTTCTCTAATATTTTTTGCAATTTCTAATGGATTTAAAGTAACTTGTGTATAGAAATATGCAAAGAAAATAATCAATATCCCGTATAATACCTGATAAGCAGCACCAGACGGATCTAAGAAATTAGATACATTCTGAAGCCATCCTACGTTTGCAGCAAGACTTCTCGCAATTTGAATTGGAAACTGTAGTACTGCAGAAGCAAAAATTACTGGTATAACACCAGATGGATTAATTTTAAATGGAAGATAAGTATTCTGTGAACCATACATTTTTCTTCCTATTACTCTTTTTGCATAGTGTACCGGTATTTTTCTCTGCCCCTGTTGTTCATAAATAACAAGTGTAATAACACCTACAAACATACCAAGAACTAATATTATATATACAGGTGTTAATTCTGAAGTAGGATCTTTAACAGCAGTTATCATAGTATTAACAGCCCATGGTATTCTTGCTACAATTCCTGCAAAAATTATCAGGGATATTCCATTACCTATTCCTCTCTGCGTTATCTGCTCTCCTATCCACATTAGAAAAATAGTACCCGCAGTAACCGTTATCATAGCAGTAAGTGTAAATCCTATACCTGGATTGACTATTGCATTCTGCATCTGCTCACTGGCTACCCATTGCGTTATTGCAAATGACTGCAAGATGCATACAGGCACAGTTGCCAATCTTGTATATCTCTGTATTTTCTTTTTTCCACCTTCCTGTTCGGATATCTTTTTTAATGCCGGGAAAACAAGTGTTAATAAATTCATAATAATTGATGTTGTAATGTATGGCATTATACCAAGCATAAAAATAGAAAATTGTTTTAATGCTCCACCAGAAAAGAAGTCCAAGAAATCGACTATACCACCCTGAGCCTCAGTATTAAAAAAGTTAACTATTTGAGCTCTATCTACTCCAGGAATTGGTATTACAGTACCTACTCTAAAAATAACTAACAAAAAAACTGTAAATAATATTCTTTTTCTTAAGTCTTTTGTTCTAAATATATCTACAAGAGCATTTCCAGCCATTATTCAGTACCTTTTTCCTTTTTATTTTCCATTATTATAGTTGTGTCTTTTTCTTTTGCTGGAGTTTTATCTTTATCTTCAGCTTTTTCCTTTATTATTGTTGTATCTTTTTCTTTTGCTTCAGCTTTTTCCATTATTATAGTTGTATCTTTATCTTTTATTTCAGTTTTAGTTTTTACTTCAGTTTTAGTTTTTACTTCAGTTTTAGTTTTTACTTCAGTTTTAGTTTTTACTTCAGGTTTAGCTTTTACTTCAGGTTTAGCTTTTACTTCAGGTTGGGCTTTTACTTCAGTTTTAGTTTTTTTCTCAATCTTAACTTTTGCTTCAACCTTTACGTTTACTTCTCCACCGGCATTTTTTATTTTATTCACTGCAGATTCGCTTATTTTATCCAAATCGACCTTTAGCTTCTTAGTTAATTCGCCATTTCCAAGCAATTTAATTAAAACATTTTTCTTATTTATAATTCCCTTTTTATATAAAGTAATTTCATTTACTTCTTCACCATTTTTATACTTGTTTTCTATATCCTGAATATTAACAATTTCATATAACTTCTTAAATCTTGCATTCGAAAAACCTCTCCTGGCAATTCTTCTATATAAAGGCATCTGTCCACCTTCAAATCCAGGCCTTACACCGCCACCGGATCTTGATTTCTGGCCATCATGTCCCCTTCCGCATGTTCCGCCTTTTCCACAACCTATTCCTCTACCTACTATTCTCTTTTTCTTTGTTGCGTTTTTTGGAGACCTTAGTATAATTGTTTCACTCATTTTATAACTCCGTTACCTCTACCATATGCTCAACTGTTTTTATCATTCCTTTTATAGGATCGTTTAATACTTTTTCCGTAGTTGAATTTACTTTTCTTAATCCGAGAGCCTCAACTGTTTTTCTTTGTGTAGGCGTTCTTCCAATAAGACTTTTTATTAATTTTATGCGAACTCTTTTAGAATCTGTTTTTTTAGCACTCATTATCTGTTAACCCCACAACTCATTAAGTTTTTTACCACGGCCTTCTGCAATCTTTCTTTTGTCCATTAGTTTTTGTAAACCATTAATTGCAGCATATACTATATTCATTGCGTTTTTTGAACCTAACGATTTACTTAAAATATCATTTACACCACATACATCCATTATTGCTCTCACGGGACCGCCGGCAATAATTCCAGTTCCCGGAGCAGCTGGTTTTAATAGTACTTTTGCACCTTTATAAACACCCAAAACTTCATGAGGAATAGTTGTTTTCTTAATTGGAACACTAATCATATTTCTTTTAGCTTTTTCCAGGCTTTTCCTAATTGCTTCAGATACATCGTTTGCTTTGCCGAATCCAAGACCTACTCTTCCCTTTTTATCCCCAACTACTATTAATGCAGAGAATGAGAATCTTCTACCGCCTTTTACTACCTTGGCAACTCTATTTAATCTAACAAGTTTTTCTGTATATTCGCTGGACTTCCTATCATCTCTCAAACTTAAATCCCCCTATATCTTTATGCCGCTTTTCCGTATTCCATCGGCAACCGCTTTTACTACTCCATGATACTTATATCCGTTTCTATCAAAAATTACAGAAGATATTTTTTTTTCTTTCATTCTACCGCCAACAACTTCGCCTAATTTACCAATCTCTTCTACTGTTGTTTTTATATTTTTATTATCTTTTTCTATATTTGATGCAGATACTAAAGTATCACCTTTTTTATCATTAATAACCTGAACATAGCAATACTTATTGCTTTTATAAATACTTACTCTCGGTTTCTCGACTGTACCGAATATTTTTTTTCTTATAGATAATTTTCTTTTTTTTCGTTTTCTTATTTTATCCTTAATTCTTTTCATATTACAGATCCTATTTAATACCAGATTTACCTATTTTTCTTCTAATAATTTCTTCTTTATATTTAACACCCTTACCTTTATATGGTTCAGGAGGTCTAAATCCTCTTATAACTGAACATACATGTCCCAATTGCTGCTTATCGATGCTATTAACAGTTAATCTTGTGTTTGCTTCAACTTTTATTTCTATTCCATCTTGTATAGGATAATTAATGGGATTTGAATAACCTAAATTTAATATAAGACTTTTCCCTTTTACTTCAGCTCTATAACCAACTCCATTTATCTGCAGCTCTTTTGTGAATCCTTGTGATACACCTATAATCATGTTGTTTAATAAGCTCCTATATAATCCATGTAAAGATCGAACCCTTTTAGATTCATTCTTTCGTGTAACAGTTATAATATCATCTTTAATAATAAAATTTATTTCCGGCACAACATTCTGTTCAAGCTTGCCTTTTGGCCCTTCTACTGAAATTTTATTGCTTGCAACATTAATTTTCACACCCTGTGGTATTTCAACAGGCAATTTTCCAATTCTAGACATTTTATCCTCTTCTTACCAGATGCTACAGATTAATTCACCACCAACTTTTTTCTCAGCAGCTTTTTTTCCCGTAGTAACACCTACTGATGTTGATATTATAAGAGTACCATATCCATTAAAAATCCTGGGCAAATCCTTATACCCACTATATAATCTTCTACCGGGTTTTGATAGTCTCTTAATTCCATGAATAATACACTTTTCCGTATCATCATATTTCAATAATATTCTTATACAAGTATTTTTCTCTTGTTTTACCTTTTTAAATGTTTTTACATACCCTTCGTTTTTAAGTATCTTTATTATTTCCAATATAGTTTTATTAGTTACAATATCAACCTTTTCGAATTTTGCCATTGTTGCATTTCTAATTTTTGTAAGCATATCCGCAATAGGATCTGACAGACTCATATACTACTCCCTACCAACTCGATTTAATTATTCCAGGTATTAAACCTTGACTCGCTAAATTTCTAAAACAAATTCTGCACATTTGAAATTTCCTCATATACCCTCTTGGTCTACCGCATATATTACATCTGTTAACTTTTCTCGTACTATACTTCGGTTTTCGCTGAGCTTTTAATATCAATGATTTTTTAGCCATTTATACCTCACAATTTAATTACACTTTAAAATCCAAATATTTTTGATTTTAGGTGTCATCAAAGAAACTTTCTTTGATATTTTATACACAGGAGTTTCCTGTATTTATTTTCTAAAAGGCATTCCTAATCCTTGAAGTAAACTTCTTGCCTCTTTATCATTACGCGCTGTTGTCACTATAGCAATATTTAATCCTGCTATTTTTTCAATTTTATCATAATCTATCTCAGGAAATATTATTTGCTCGGTAATTCCTAAAGAATAATTACCATGCCCGTCAAAAGCATTTGGATTAAGCCCTCTAAAGTCTTTAACTCTTGGAAGTGCAACATTCATTAATCTATCCAGGAATTCATACATTATTGCACCGCGTAAAGTAACCATAGCACCAATTTCCATTCCTGCCCTTAATTTAAATGCAGCAATTGATTTTCTTGCTTTTGTTTTAACTGCTTTTTGTCCTGCAATTTGAGTAATTTCTTTGACCGCAGAATCCAATACTTTTTTATTTAATGCTGCTTCGCCAACACCCATGTTCAGAACAACTTTTTCAACTTTTGGTATTTGCATGACAGATTTATAACTAAATTCTTCTTTTAGCTCTTTTGCTATTTTTGAATTATATTTTTCTTTCATTCTTATTATATACTTATCTGCCATTATAATTGCTCTCCACACTTTTTACATATTCGTGTTTTATTTTTATTATCTAAATTATAACCAATACGTGTAGGTCCGCATTTCTTACATATTACTTTAATATTTGAAATATGCATGGAAGCTTCTATTTCCATTATTCCGCCCTGTTGATTATCTTTACTCTTCCGGATAGCTTTTTTAACCATATTTATACCTTCAATAATGATTCTTCCCTTATCAGAATTGATTTTTACAACTTTACCCTGCTTACCTTTTTCTTTACCTGATATTACTTTGACTGAATCACCAGCTTTAATTTTATATTTTATTGTTTCATTCTTCATCTAAAGTCTCCTTACAGTACCTCTGGAGCAAGAGAAACGATTTTCATAAAATTCTTTTCTCTTAATTCTCTGGCAACGGGTCCGAATATTCTTTTTCCCTTTGGGTTTAAATTAGCATCAATAATAACACATGCATTGTCATCAAATCTTATATAAGTCCCATCCGGCCTTCTATACTCTTTACTTGTCCTCACTATTACTGCCCTTTCTACATTTCCTTTTTTAATAGGTGCATTAGGCAGTGCATCTTTTACAGCAATAACAATAATATCTCCAACACTTGCTACTTTTCTCTTACTTCCACCCAAAACCTTAACACACATTGCTTTTTTTGCTCCGCTGTTATCTGCAACATTTAAATATGACTGCATCTGAATCATTATTTTCTCCTACTATTTTTCTCATGCTATAAAAGAAATACTCCTATTTAACCTTTTCCAGTACCTCGACTAAACGCCAATTTTTCTCTTTACTTAATGGCCTTGTTTCTACAACTTTAACAATGTCTCCAATACTACATTCATTTTTTTCATCATGTACTTTTATTTTTTTTGTAACAGTAATATATTTCTTATACATTTTATGCACTTTTTTTCTGCTTATAGAAACAACAATAGTTTTATTCATTTTGTTACTGACTACCTCGCCCGTAACTATCTTTTTATTTTTTTTCACTTCTATCTCTTTTTCCACTATATGCTCCTATTATTCTGCCTTTTCTATATTTTCTTTTCTTTTGCCTAAATCAATTTCTCTGATAATTGTATTTATTCGTGCAATCTGTTTTTTTAAAGTTTTAACTTTTTGTGGATTATCTACATGTCCTAAAACCCTGTCGAATCTTTCCTTTCGAAAATCTTTCTTAAACTCTTCACGTTTATTCTTTAATTCGTCGATAGTTAACTCTTTAAATGAGTTTTTCATTTTCTACTCCAAATCTCTTCGTTTAACGAATTTTGTTTTAATAGGAAGTTTACTTCCAGCCAGCTTCATTCCTTGTTCTGCGAGCTCTTTTGGCACTCCGCTTACTTCATACATTACAGTGCCCGGTTTAACAACTGCTACCCAGTACTCAGGATTTCCTTTACCTTTACCCATTCTTGTTTCTGCAGGCTTTTTTGTATAAGGCATATCCGGGAATATTCTAATCCAGACTTTACCGCCTCTTTTTATATGTCTTGTCAAAGCAATTCTTGCTGCTTCTATCTGTCTATTTGTAATCCATTTCATTTCAAGAGATATTAATCCATATTCACCAAATGATATTTTATTACCTCTCGTTGCTAGCCCTTTCATTCTTCCTCTTTGCTTCTTTCTATATTTTGTTCTTTTCGGACTAAGCATCTTTCTTCTTTCTCCTTGATACTGGTTTTTCTCTCTGCATATCCTTATGTTTATTTAAAATCATTCCGGCATCTTCTTTTTTTTCTTTTCCATAAATTTCTCCATGGAATACCCATACTTTTACGCCAATTTTACCGAAAGTAGTATTTGACTCAGCAAAACCATAATCAATATTTGCTCTAAAAGTATGGAGTGGAATTCTACCTTCTTTAACTTCATGAGTTCTGGCCATTTCTGCACCACCAAGTCTTCCTGCTATTTTAATTTTTATACCCTGAACACCTGATCTCATTGCATTCTGAAGAGACATTCTTAATGCTCTTCTAAAAGAAGCTCTTGCTTTTAGTTGTCTTGCAACATTCATAGCAATCAGTTGTGCATTTAATTCCGGTCTTTTAACTTCTTTTATTTTTATCTGTATTTTATTGCTTATAGTTTTTGCCAATCTGGCGCCTAATTTTTCTATATTTGAGCCTTTTACTCCAATGATTGCTCCGGGACGTCCAGTATGAATAATTACCGTTACCCTCTGCGGATGCCTAACAATTTCTACATCTGCAACATCTGCCGCACTTGTCTCAGGACTCGTATTTATAACTTTTCGTATAAAAAGGTCCTCATGTAAAGTTTTGGCATAATCACGAGGATCTACATACCATTTTGATTTCCAGGTTTTATTAATACCTAATCTCAATCCAAAAGGATTAACTTTTTGTCCCACTGCTAGCCCCCGTTTGCACTATTTCGTCCATTTCTATATAGATATGGCACATTCTTTTTAATAATATATCTGCTCTTCCTCTTGCCCTCATCCAGAGTCTTTTCATTCTAGGACCTTCATTAACAAGAATTGTTTTAATATATAGCATATCTTCATCCAACTGCTTATTATTGTATAAAGCATTGGATGCGGCAGAAGTTATAACTTTTTTCAAAAATATTGCACTCTTATGCGGTAATACTTCAAGAACTGCTATTGCTTCGCTATACGGTTTTTTCCTTAAATTATCTGCAATTCTCCTTACTTTTGTTGGAGAAACTCTCAGATATTTAGCATGTGCACTGTACCCTTTTTTCTTTTCTGTATCGCTCATTTCTTTCTCTTATCTTTTTATAGTTTTTTTGTCAGAACCTGAATGTCCTCTGTATATCCTTGTAGGTGAAAATTCGCCAAACTTATGTCCAACAAGATTTTCAGTAACATATACAGGAATCCATGTTTTCCCATTATAAACGGAAATAGTTAAACCTACCATTTCCGGCATAATTGTCGAACATCTTGAATATGTTTTGATCATTTTCTTATCACCGGTTTTAGATGCATCCAAAACCTTCTTATATAAACTCTTCTCTATAAATGGCCCTTTTTTAATAGATCTTGACACAATTCCTCCTACTTTCTTCTCTTAACAATAAATCTATTTGAATACTTACCTTTTTTTCTTGTTTTATAACCCTTAGCTGGTACACCGGTTGGGGAAACAGGATGCCTGCCACCGGAAGTTCTGCCTTCTCCGCCACCATGCGGATGGTCGTGTGGATTCATTACAACACCTCTAACTTTTGGTCGTCTACCAAGCCATCTTGCTCTTCCTGCTTTACCCAGCGTTATATTCATAAAGTCTTCATTACCAACTTCACCAATAGTGGCATAACATTTCTTAAAAACCATTCTAATTTCAGACGATGGCATTTTTATTGTTACATAATCACCTTCTTTTGCCATTATTGATGCAGATGTACCTGCAGATCTGACAAGCTGTCCGCCCTTTCCAAGCTGTAGTTCTACATTATGTATATTTATACCAAGAGGAATATTTTCCAGTGGTAATGAATTCCCAATTTCTAATGGTGATTTCGGACCACTATGCACTACAGTCCCTATGGCAATTCCTTTAGGAGCTATAATATATCGTTTTTCTCCATCCACATAATTCACTAAAGCTATATTAGCACTTCTATTAGGATCATATTCTATAGTTGATATTTTACCAGGTATATCAAATTTATCTCTTTTAAAATCAATAATCCTGTATTTTTTTTTGTGCCCGCCGCCTTTTCTTCTAACACTTATCCTGCCGCCTGCACCTCTCCCTGCTTTAAGCGAAATTCCTTTAGTCAATTTCTTTTCGCTTTTAACAGATGTAATTTCATCAAATACGAGACTGGTTTTCTGTCTTAAACCTGATGTCATAGGCTTATATTTTTTAATGCCCATTATAAATAACCCTCACTAAAATATTCTAAACAATTATTATTATGCTAATTTTTTAGTACAATAATAATATTTCAAAGATTAATTAAATTAAAAGTACTTTTGTATACGTATCTTATATACTTACTTTCAATTTTATTTATAACTTATTTACAATTACACACCTTCAAAAATATTTATGATTTCATCTTTCGGTAATGTAATTATTGCTTTCTTCCAAACTGCAGTAAAACCAGAGCGATTTCGTTCTCTTTTTGGTTTTTTTGCAACATTTATAATATTACATTTAACAGGATGCACATCGAATAATTTCTTAACTGCATTTATTATCTGTAATTTATTTGCTCTTTTATTTACTTTAAATACATATTTATGATTTTCTTTTTCTATATTAGTTTTTTCTGTCAAAACCGGCTTAATCAATATATTATCAATATCCATTATTTACTTTCTCCATAAAACTCATTCAGCTTGTTTACTGCTGTTTCTAAAATTATCAATTTCTTAACATAATACATATTATGAGCTCTTAACCTGTTAAATGATAAAATATCGAGCCATGGTATATTTTTACCTGCCTGTTTTAACATTCTGGAATCATCCTGTAAAATTATTAACGTTTTCTCATTTCCAACATGTTTTTTTAATAGATTAACTAAATCTTTAGTTTTTCCACTGTCAATATTAAAATCTTCAATAATCCTTAATCTATCTTCTTTTGTCTTAAGGCTCAAAATAGATTTTATTGCCATCCGCTTTATTTTTCTTGGCAGAACATAACTAAAATCTCTTGGCCTAGGACCGAATGCGATTCCACCGCCAACCCAGACTGGAGAACCTTTTCTTCCAGCACGGGCACGTCCGGTTCCTTTTTGCCGCCATGCCTTGCCGCTTGAAGAACCTCTTGCACCTTTCCTTGACCTTATTTCGCCCCTGGTCTTAGTGCTGGCTGTACCAACCCTTAAATTGGCTAATTCATTTTTTATAGCATTATAAATAGAGCCATTACTGATATCTACATTAAAAACTTTATCACTTAACTCAATTTCTCTTAATTCTTTTCCATCTATGGCATACACATTTTTTACCATAATAACCCTCTTAAGCCTTCTTCTTTGATTTCAACACAACAACATAACTTTTTGTGGCACCAGGAATTGCCCCTTTTACAAGTAATATTTGTTTTTCTGTATCTACTCTTACAACTTTTAAATTCTGAATTGTAACTTTTTCATTACCCATATGACCGGCCATCTTAGTACCTTTTATAACCCTGGAAGGCCATGCTGCCATACCTGTTGAACCAGCAGCTCTATGGAATTTTGAACCGTGTGTTTTTCTACCACCGCTAAAACCATGACGCTTTATAACACCCTGAAAACCTTTTCCTTTGGATAATCCGGATACATCAACATAATCGATACCTTCAAATACTTCTACTCCAAACTCATCACCGACATTTAATTCTTTGTCTGCAAAATCAAGATTTCGGAATTCTTTGATTATTTTTCTGGGTTCCATTTTTTTAGCGAACTGCCCTAAAATAGGCTTTGTTAGTCTTTTTTCTTTTGTTTTAACAGCTCCCATTAAAACAGCATCATACCCGTTTTTACTTTTTTCACGCTTTCCAACAATAACATTCTTCTCAACTTCTATTACAGTTACAGGTGTTAATGTGCCGTCTTCATTAAATATTTGCGTCATTCCAACCTTTTTACCAATTAAGCCCAACATTTCAATCCTCACTGTTTTATTTCTACATCTACACCTGCAGGCAGTTCAAGCTTCATTAAAGCATCCATAACTGCAGATGTAGGTTTTATAATATCTATTAGTCGTTTATGCGTTCGCATTTCAAATTGTTCACGCGATTTTTTATTAACATGTGGCGAACGAAGAACAGTATACTTACTAATACGTGTTGGCAATGGTATTGGCCCAGAAACTTTAGATCCTGCTTTTAATACAGTCTGAACTATAGCCTTTGCACTCTGATCTATCAATTCTATATCGAATCCTCTTAACCGCACTCGAATCCTATCCTTCGTCATCTCGCCTCCATCTTATATAAACAATACATTTATTCAATAATTTCCAGTACTGCACCTGCTGCTACTGTTTTTCCGCCTTCTCTAATAGCAAAACGCAATCCTTTTTCAACAGCAATAGTATTGATTAATTCAACTGTTAACTGCACATTATCACCCGGCATAACCATCTTTTTGTCATCCGGCAGAATAACAGAACCTGTAATATCTGTTGTTCTAAAATAAAACTGTGGTCTGTAACCTGTAAAGAAAGGTGAGTGTCTACCACCCTCTTCCTGCGATAATACATATACCTGACATGTGAATTTCTTATGAGGTGTAATAGTACCAGGTTGAGCAATAACTTGTCCTCTAACAACTGATTTTTTATCTATTCCTCTTAAAAGCAAACCAACATTATCACCCGCTCTTCCTTCGTCTAATAGTTTATTAAACATTTCAACTCCGGTACAAACTGTTTTGGTAGTATCTTTAATACCAACAATTTCTACTTCACCACCGACCTTAACAATACCTCTTTCTATTCTTCCCGTAACAACTGTACCTCGTCCGGAAATTGAGAAGACATCTTCTATTGGCATTAAGAAAGGTTTATCAACATCACGTTTCGGTATCGGAAAATATTCATCCATTACCTTTAAAAGTTCTATGATGCTTTTTGAAGCCTCTTCATCCTGGATGTTTAGCATGGCTTTATGTGCTGAACCGCGCACTATCGGAATATCATCACCAGGGAACTTGTACTCATTAAGTACATCACGCACTTCTTCTTCTACTAAATCAATAAGTTCCGGATCATCTACAAGGTCTGTTTTATTAAGATATACAACTATCGCTGGCACACCAACCTGCCTGGCAAGAAGTATATGCTCTCGTGTCTGAGGCATAACTGAGTCAGGAGCAGAAACTACAAGAACAGCTCCATCCATCTGTGCAGCACCCGTAATCATATTTTTAATATAATCTGCATGTCCCGGACAGTCTACATGAGCATAATGTCTGGCATCTGTCTGATATTCTACATGCCGTGTATTAATTGTAATTCCTCTTTCTTTTTCTTCCGGAGCATTATCAATATCTTCATAATTCATCATTTTATCACCATGCTTTTTAGCACAATACATAGTAATAGCTGCAGTTAAAGTTGTTTTTCCATGGTCTACATGACCAATTGTACCAACATTAATATGTGGTTTCGTTCTCTCAAATTTCTCTTTTGCCATTCTAATCCTCCTATTTGAATTAGCCCAAATAACTATAATCGGCCCAACTTAAATAAATACTATGGACCTTTTTTATAATTTGAACCCTGGACATTGTAATATTCAAATAAAGCACATAAATCTGCTTTTTTTATTTATAACCAGGATTTTTAAGACTCTTAATTAAAAAGCCCCATTTACATTTATAAAACATTGTATAAAACAGATTTTTCTGTTTCATGATGTTATATCTTTTTTATTTTATATAGTAAAATAATTACTAACCAATAATTTTACATTACAGTTTTTACCATCTGTAATGAGCAAAAGCTTTATTAGCTTCTGCCATCCTATGAGTATCTTCCTTTTTCTTAAATGCAGAACCTGTACTATTATAAGCATCGATGAGCTCTTCGCTCAATTTAACACTCATACTTTTCCCTTTCTTGTTCCTTGAAAACTGTATAATCCATCTAATTGCAAGTGTTGCTTTTCTTGAGTCCCTGATTTCAACAGGCACCTGATAAGTAGAACCTCCAACCCTTCTGGACTTTACTTCAATCTGCGGAGTTACATTTTCCAAAGCCTTTTCAAAAGCTTCTACTGGATCCTTTTTCAGTTTTTCTTTCATAACATCCATTGCATCATACACAATTTTTGTACTAATTGATTTTTTACCACTTAACATTAAATGCATGATAAATTTAGCAACAGTTTGATTCTTATATTTTGAATCCGGCAAAATTTCTTTCTTTTTTACTACTCTTCTTCTTGACACCTTTTTTTACTCCAATTACGCCCGCGGCTTTTTAGCTCCGTATTTAGAACGGGCCTTCTTTCTTTCTTCCACACCCAGTGTGTCCTTAGCACCACGAATGATATGATATCTTACACCAGGTAAATCTTTTACTCTTCCGCCTCTAATTAAAACAACAGAGTGCTCCTGTAAATTATGTCCTATACCAGGTATATATGCAGTTACTTCAATACCATTTGTAAGCCTTACCCTTGCTACTTTTCTTAAAGCAGAATTAGGTTTTTTTGGCGTTACAGTCATAACTCTTGTACAAACACCTCTTTTTTGCGGACAGCTCTGCAAAGCCGGTGCTTTTGTCTTTTTTAATGTCTTTTTCCGGCCCTTTCGGACAAGCTGATTTATTGTAGGCATACACTCCCCATATATTATTTATTCTAATTACAAGAACGTGACAATAACAACACGATTAAAAAATGTCAACCCTTCCCGTTAAATTTCTTAGAGAAATTATTGTTTTTTAAAACCGACCCTTTATGCATGAAATCTATATTCCGCATTGCAGTTTTTACTGCACCCGTCACTAAACTTTCTTAAATTTATATCAATTTAATAATAAATTATAAAAATATCCAGTAGTTTATCCGGAAATTTTCACTCCATTATCTTCCTGAACAGTTTCTTCCTGTTCCTTCTTTCTTTCTTCTAAAATTCGCTTTATTGAATTGTCAATATCTTCTTTATTCTCATCAAACAACTTAACATTTTGATAACCTTTAATGCCAGTACCTGCGGGAATTAGATGTCCGATTATAACATTTTCCTTTAATCCCTGCAATCTATCGATTTTACCTGCAATTGCAGCATTTGTAAGTACTCTTGTTGTTTCCTGGAAAGATGCAGCAGAAATAAATGACTCAATATTTAAGGATGCCCTTGTTATACCGAGTAATAAAGGCTTTGCAATAGACGGCTGGCCTCCTTCTCTTTCAACTTTCCTGTTTTCATCATGGAATTTATATTTATCAACCTGCTGGCCATATATGAAATTTGTATCTCCAACAGAAACAATTTCTACTTTTCTCATCATTTGACGTATAATAATTCCAATATGTTTATCATTAATATTAACACCCTGTAAACGGTATACTTCCTGGATTTCATTTACAAGATAGTTTTGTAATGCGTTATCACCCAAAATCTCAAGTACATCATGGAGATCTATATTACCGTCACATAATGGTTCTCCTGCTTCTACTATATCTCCGTCTCTAATTAGCAAATGCTTACCCATCGGAACAAGATGCTTATAAGCATTACCATAAGGATCTGTGACAATAATAACTCTTTTACTCTTAACTATCCCTTTGAATTCAACTAAACCGCTAATTTGTGCAAGAACTGTAGGATTTTTAGGTTTTCTTGACTCAAAAAGCTCCCCAACTCTTGGCAGACCACCTGTAATATCACGGGTTTTTACACTTTCTTTTAACATTTTTGCTAATATTCGGCCTGCTTTTACATTTTCACCATCATCCACACTTAAATATGCAGCTCCAGGCAAATAATAAGAAGCAATTTCTTTTTTATCCCCATCTATAATTGAAATCCGGGGCTGAAGCGACTCCAGAGTATACTCTGTTACCTTTTTTTCTATTTTACCGGTTTCTTCATTTATTTCTTCTTTTAGAGTAGTACCAAGGATTATGTCCTGGAATTTTATTGTACCGTCTTTTTCTGCAATAATAGGCTCTGTAAATGGGTCAAAAAAGGTAATTGTTTCTTCTGCTTCGACTATAGCCCCAGGCTTTACTACCATTTCAGAACCGTTTCTAATATCAATTTTTTGATCCTGAGCAGTTAATAAGAGTTTGTCTTCCTGTATTAATACATAAGCAATATCTGATGAAAAAAGTTCCTTATCTCCTCTTTTAACTATTGGTTCACCTGTAATAACTTTCTGGCCGTCTGTTACAAGAATCTTATCTTTTTTTGTAATATCAATAGTTTTAAGTATTTTAGCAACAATTACCTTACCTTTACGTGTAAATAAAGAGTTACCATTCTTCTTCTCTACTTTATTACCTATTGTATCTCTGACCACAACAGGATACTTTAAATATATTCTATTCTCTTCACTAATCTGTGTTACAGCACCACCAATATGGAACGTTCTCATAGTAAGCTGTGTACCAGGCTGTCCAATAGACTGTGCTGCGATAATACCAACAGCTTCACCAATAGTAATTTTTTTACCTGTTGCCAAATTTCTTCCATAGCATTTTACACATACACCTTTTTTAGCTTCACATGTAAGTCCGGTTCTTATTTTTACACTTTCAACACCAATAGCTTCAATTTCGTCCGCAAGTTTATCTGTAATTTCCTGATTTACATTTAAAATAATTTCACCGGTAATAGGATGCTTTACTCTTTCTAAGGTAAATCTACCTACTACTCTATCTTTTAATGATTCAACAACTTCTTCACCATCTTTTATTGCACGTCTCTCTATACCATTTATAGTGCCGCAATCTACTTCATTTATAACTACATCCTGTGCTATATCTACAAGCCTTCTTGTTAAATACCCTGCATCTGCTGTTTTAAGTGCAGTATCTGCAAGTCCTTTTCTCGCACCATTAGTAGAAATAAAGAATTCAATAACAGAAAGTCCTTCTTTAAAGTTCGAGCGAATTGGAAGCTCAATAATATCACCGGAAGGTTTAGCCATTAAACCACGCATTCCTCCTAACTGACGTATCTGCGCCCTGCTTCCTCTTGCTCCCGAATTTGCCATCATATAAACAGGGTTAAAACCTTTTTGATCTGCTTTTAACTCTTCCATTAGTTCATTAGTAAGGTTTTCATTTGTTGTACTCCACACTTCAACTACTCTGTTATATCTTTCTTCATTTGTGATATGTCCCTGCAGATATTGTTTCTGTATTTCCTCTACTTTTACATTAGCCTTAGCTATTAATGCCTTCTTTTTAGCTGGGACTATAACATCCTCCATGCCTATAGTAGCGCCAAAAATAGTTGCATATTTAAAACCAAGAGCTTTTATTGCATCAAGCATCTTAACTGTAATGGCCGGATTCTTTTCGATATAACATTCTGAAATAAGTTTTTTTAATTCTTTTTCACCCATAGTATGGTTTATAAACTCAATTTCGTCCGGAAGTTCCTCATTAAAAATAACTCTGCCCGGAGTGGTCTCTATATATTCACCTTTTATTTTTACTTTTACCATTGCCTGGTAAGCTACAGCTTTTACATCTGCTGCAAGCAATATTTCATTAATAGAAGTAAAATATTTTCCCTCACCGATTGCTCCCGGCCTGTTCTTTGTTAGATAATTAATTCCCAGCACCATATCCTGTGTAGGAATTACAATAGGATTTCCATTTGCAGGATCTAAAAGGTTTTTACTCGAAAGCATCAAGGTCCAGCATTCTATCTGTGCTGCCTGTGTTAAAGGCACATGAACTGCCATCTGGTCGCCGTCAAAGTCTGCATTAAATGCGTGACATACAAGAGGATGAAGTTTGATTGCTTTTCCTTCGATTAGAACAGGTTCAAAAGCCTGGATACCAAGCCGGTGCAATGTTGGAGCACGGTTAAGCATAACAGGATGTTCCTGAACAACATCATCAAGTACAGCAAAAACCTCCGGAGCTTCCTGCTCCACAAGAGTTTTGGCCTTTTTAATATTATAAACAACATCACGTTCTACAAGTTTCTTCATTATAAAAGGCTTGAAAAGTTCCAAAGCCATTTTTGTAGGCAGTCCGCATTGATGTAATTTTAATTCCGGGCCTACAACTATTACAGATCGGCCGGAATAATCAACACGCTTTCCTAAAAGGTTCTGCCTGAACCGTCCCTGCTTGCCTTTAAGCATATCTGAAAGAGATTTTAAAGGCCTGTTTGAAGCACCTTTTACAACTCTCTTCTTTTTTGAATTATCAAAAAGAGCATCTACTGCTTCCTGAAGCATTCTTTTCTCATTCCTTATAATAATATCAGGAGCATTTAAGGCTTGAAGCCTCTTTAAACGGTTATTTCTATTAATAACACGCCTGTATAAATCATTTAAATCTGAAGTTGCAAATCTTCCACCATCAAGCTGGACCATCGGCCTTAATTCCGGCGGAATAATTGGAATAACGTCAAGTATCATCCATGCCGGTTTATTTCCCGAATCTCTGAAATTTTCTACTATTTCTATTCTTTTTAATAATCGTTTATCTGCTTTTATTCCTTTTTCTATCATTTTAGCTCTAAGTTCAATACTTAAGCCTTCTAAATCCATATTTTCGAGTAATGATCTAATAGCTTCTGCACCAATACCGGCAGTAAAGCTCATTCCATATCTTTCCTGTGCTTCCATAAATTCTTCTTCAGTAAGAAGATCCATAATTCTTAAATCAGTATCTCCCGGGTCTATTACTATATATTTTTCATAATATAGAATAGATCTAAGAGCAGCTATAGTAAGGTCTAAGAGAAGGCCCATTCTTGATGGAACAGATCTGTAATACCAGATGTGTGATACGGGAGAAGCAAGCTCTATATGGCCCATTCTTTCTCTTCGTACTTTAAAGTGTGTTACTTCCACACCGCATCTGTCACAGATTACACCTTTATATCGAATGGATTTGAATTTACCACAGTAACATTCCCATTCTTTAGTAGTGCCGAATATTCTTTCACAAAAGAGTCCGTCTTTTTCCGGCCTTAGAGTTCTATAGTTAATTGTTTCAGGTTTCTTAATCTCTCCGTAAGACCATGATCTTATTAATTCCGGAGAGGCAAGTTTTATCATTATATTATCAAAATCCTGAAAATCTCTCATTATACACTCCTAAAATTGGCTTCCTTGCCTGTTAATTAATTCTTCGTCCCGCTCTGTTAATGCAATCTGTTTGCCTTTTGAATCAAAAATTGATATATCAAGGGCAAGTCCTCTTAATTCCTGAATAACTACATTAAATGATTCAGGAATTCCTGCAGGAGATGAAACATCTCCTTTCACTATACTTTCATATATTTTAGCACGGCCTGTCATATCATCTGATTTAACGGTTAACAATTCCTGCAATGTATTAGCAGCACCGTATGCTTCTAATGCCCATACTTCCATTTCACCAAGTCTCTGGCCTCCAAACTGTGCTTTTCCGCCTAAAGGCTGCTGAGTAACAAGTGAGTAGGGACCTGTAGATCTTGCATGCATTTTATCAGTAACAAGATGATGAAGCTTTAACATGTATATATATCCGCAGTAAACTTCATTTTCAAAAGGTTCCCCGGATTCTCCATCATAAAGCTGAATTTTTGAGTTTAGAGGCAGGTTTGCTTCTTTTAATTTACTTTCTATCATTTCGTGTGTTGCTGATTGGAAAACAGGCGTTGCATACCATTCATCCAGCTCTGTTGCACACCATCCGAGTTCTGTTTCCATTATCTGGCCTAGATTCATTCTGGAAGGCACACCTAAAGGATTTAATACAAGATCTACCGGCGTTCCGTTTGCCATGTATGGCATATCTTCTTCCGGTAGAACTCTGGCAATTACACCCTTATTTCCATGACGGCCAGCCATCTTGTCACCTTCCTGAAGTTTATTCTTACTTGCAATCTGGATTTTTACTACTTCGATAACACCCGGATTAAGATCATCACCATCTTTTCTTTTTAACCGCTCTACACCTATAACAGTACCTGTTGTTCCATGAGGGAGTCTTAAAGACGTATCTCTTACATCCTTTGCTTTTTCTCCAAATATTGAGTTAAGAAGTTTAAATTCCGGTGTTGAATCTGTTTCAGATTTTGGAGTTACTTTTCCGACAAGTATGGCACCAGTTTCTATTTTAGCGCCAACTCTGATTATCCCTTCATCATCTAACTGATCAAATGAAGTTTCATTAATATTAGGTATATCTCTTGTTATTTTTTCAGGTCCTAATTTTGTTTCCCTGACTTCAATTGTAAATTCTTTGATATGTATTGATGTAAATACATTGTCTCTCACTATTTTCTCAGAAATAAGTATAGCATCCTCAAAATTGTAACCATTCCACGGCATAAATGCTACAAGAATATTCCTACCCAGAGCCATCTCACCACCCGATGTTGCAGGTCCATCAGCTATTACATCTCCTTCAGCTACTTCCTGGCCTAATTTTACAATCGGTTTCTGATGAAAACAAGTATCCTGGTTTGTCCTCTGGAATTTAAATAATTTATATATATCAACATCATTTTCATTTTGCTTATTTTTTGGTTCAATTATTATTTCTCTAGATGTTACGGATGTTACAACTCCGCCTCTTTTACTTATAACAAGAACACCGGAATCATATGCAGCTTTTCCTTCCATACCTGTTCCAACCCTGGGGGCTTCTGTATAAAGAAGAGGAACTGCCTGTCTCTGCATATTAGAACCCATAAGTGCACGGTTCGCATCATCATGCTCAAGAAATGGAATTAAAGATGCAGATGCTGAAACGACCTGTTTTGGAGAAACATCCATATATTTAATTTCATCGGATGTCCTTGTAGTATAGTCACCGGATTTTCTTACAGGTATCAATTTTTCTAAAAAATCACCTTTATCAGAAAGAGGAGTATTTGCTTGAGCAATAAAATACTTTTCCTCGTCCATAGCGGAAAGATATTCAATTTCATCTGTAACTATTCCATCTACAACCTTTCTATAAGGAGCTTCCAGAAATCCATAATCATTAACCGTAGTATAATTTGCAAGAGAAACAATAAGTCCGATATTTGGTCCTTCCGGTGTCTCTATCGGGCACATTCTTCCGTAATGGCTGTAATGAACATCTCTAACTTCGAATCCAGCCCTATCTCTACTAAGGCCGCCCGGTCCTAATGCATTTAATCTTCTTTTATGGGTTAATTCTGATAATGGGTTAACCTGATCCATAAATTGAGATAACTGGCTTGAACCGAAGAATTCTTTTAAAGATGCAACAATAGGTTTAATGGAAATAATATCCTGTGGTTTAATTGTATCTGTTTCTCTTAATGACATTCTTTCTTTTGCAATTCTTTCCATTCTTGTAAATGCAATTTTCAATTGATTAGAAAGAAGTTCTCCAACAGAACGGATTCTTCTATTACCAAGATGATCAATATCGTCTATTACAGATTCACCTATATATACTTTTATTAAATAGTTCATGGTATTAACAATATCTTCTTTAATAAGAGTAAATGTTTTTACAGGTTCCTCATAATCAAATTTCTTATTTAGTTTATATCTTCCTACTCTGCCTAGATTATATCTACGCGAAGAAAAGAACATAGAATCGAGATCTTTTTCTGCATTTTCTATAGAAATTGGTTCTCCAGGCATTAAAATAGAATATACATTTGATAAAGCATCATCTTTGGAAGGTTCATCACTGGAAGGATCACTCTTTTCAATTTTCATTTCTTCTCTTTCAAAACAATTTAAAAATATGTTTGAGTGAAGAGAATCAGGATTATCAAAATCAATAACTTCGATATTTTTAATCCCCCTATGAAGGAGTTCTTCTACATCATGTGGATGAATTTTGTCACCGGCCCTGTATAATTTCTTTTCGATATCTTCATTTTTAACAATAACAGCTTTTGCAAAAACGCATCCGACTAATTTTTCTTTTTCTTCTCTGGAATCAGATAATTTAATCTTCTCAATTTTATAGAATAATTCAATTATTTTCTCTCTTGTATCAAAACCAAGTGCACGTAAAAATACACTTGCTAAAATCTTCTTTTTTCTATCGATTTTGACATATAATAATTCACGTTTCTGATCAATTTCCAATTCAAGCCATGATCCCTGGTAAGGAATTATCCTTGAGGAAAATATACCTTTGTCGTGAGAAAAAATAACTCCCGGAGATCTGTGAATCTGACTGACAACAACCCTTTCCGCACCATTTATAACAAATGTACCTCTGTCTGTCATAAGAGGTATGTCCCCCATATAGATTTCCTTCTGCCTTATTTCACCGGTTTGAAGAAATATCAGATTTATTTTTGCTTTAACTGGAACAGCATATGTAACACCCTTTTTCTTACATTCATGATCAAAATGCTTTATATTTTCTTCATTTAGGGTATAGCCGCAATACTCTAATACAAGATCGCCGCTAGGACTTTCTATAGGAAAAGTCGTCTGAAAAACCTCTTCCAGTCCGCGTTTTGTTAAAGGCTCCCCTTTAAGCAAAGTTTCCCTTTGAAGAAAATTCTCAAAAGATAGTAATTGAATATCAATTAATCTAGGCATATCAATAACTTCTCTATAGTCTTTACCTATCTGCAGCCTTTTAAACTTATTTGTAACCATTATGCCACCCCATATACAATGATTTTTGCCATCAGGATACAACTATCCTAATGGCAAAATGAGAATTATTTTTTTAAAAAAACTATTTAACTTCAACAACTCCGCCAGCTGCTTCTATTTTTTCCCTGGCCTTCTGAGCTTCATCTTTTGTAACACCTTCTTTTACAGGTTTATCCCCCGCTTCTACAAGTTCTTTTGCTTCTTTAAGTCCAAGACCTGTTAGCGCTCTAACTTCTTTAATAACAGGAATTTTCTTACCATCTGCAAAACTTTTAAGGATTACTGTAAACTCAGTCTGCTCTTCTTCTTCGCCTGCATCTCCACCAGCAGCAGGACCAGCAGCCATAGCCACGGGTGCAGCAGCAGTTACACCAAATTTCTCTTCCATAGCCTTTACAAGCTCAGAAACCTCTAATACTGTCATACTCGAAATTGATTCTAAAATATCCTCTTTTGTTGCCATATTATCTTCTCCTTATATTTTTTTTAGCTATAGCATGCAACTTCATACGAAGACTAAAGCTAAAAATATCATTATTAAGTTAATAGGCTATATTTTTTATTAATAGTTACTATTATACTTAACTTCTAACCAAAATACAAATTAAGACTGTTTTTTATTTGCAACAGCCTGTAATGTTCTAACAAGTTTAGTTGTAACGCCATTTATAACATATACAAAATTCTGCAAAGGTGCATTCATAGCACTCATTAACATAGCAATTAATTGTTCTTTTCCAGGTAATTTTGATATGGCTTCAAGTTCATCTATTGAAAAGATTTTACCATTAACAACTCCACCTTTAACCTGAACTGTTGTTTTTTTTGCAAATTCAAATAATATTTTCGAGATAGGCCCGGCATCAGTGTTATTCACGCTTATAGCAGTAGGACCAATCAGAAATTCATCAACCTCAGGAAAACCTGCTTCTTTAAAAGCAATTTTAGCATAGTTATTTTTTATAATCTTAAAATTTGAAGATACTTCACGTATTTTGCTTCTTAAATCAGTTATCTGATCTACGCTTAATCCTCGGAAATCAGTAAAAATAACATTCTTCTTTTCCAGTATATAATCTTTTATATTTTTAACAGAATCTTCTTTTTCTTTAGTAATTTTTGCCTTAAACATTTTTTTCTCCTAACATTTTCCGTAACTTATCCCAATAAGCTCTTTATATCTAATTTCACACCAGGGCCCATAGTAGATGATATAGAAATGGACTTAATATAATCACCTTTAGCGTCAGTTGGTTTTTTCTTACTTACCTCATTTACAAATAAACTTACATTTTCTTTAATCTTATCCTGATCCATAGATACTTTACCAACAGGAAGATGCACAACTCCTGTTTTATCTGCACGGAATTCCATTCTTCCCTTTTGCAGTTCAGCAATTGCACCTTTAATATCATTTGTAACAGTTTGAGCTTTTGGATTGGGCATTAATCCTCTTCTACCTAAAATAGGACCCAATTTACCAACATCCCTCATCATTTCCGGAGTAGCTATTGCTACATCAAAATCAAGCCATCCGCCTTTGATCTTTGAAATTAAATCATTATCTCCGACAAATTCCGCACCTGCCTGCTTTGCTTCTTCTACTTTTTCACCTTTTGCAAAAACAAGTATTCTTTTCGGTTTCTGGAAAGAATTAGGCAGAGCAATAGTATTTCTTACTGTCTGATTCTTCTTTAAATTTAATCTGATTGCAACATCTATTGTTTCATCGAATTTTGTAAATTTCATCTCTTTAACAAGCTTGATGGATTCTTCAAGCTCATATATATCCTGATTATTATATTTTGCTGCAGCTTCTTTATATTTTTTCCCATGCATTTAGAGGCCCTCCACAATAACACCCATACTTCTTGCTGTACCGGCAATGATTTTAATTCCGGCTTCTATATCATTTGCATTTAAGTCCGGCATTTTTGTTTTTGCAATTTCCGCTAATTGAGCCTTAGTAATTGTTGCAACCTTTTCTTTATTTGGTTCTGATGAACCTTTTTCCAACCCGCATGCCTTTTTAATTAAAACTGCCGCAGGTGGAGTTTTTGTAATAAAAGTAAAACTTTTATCCTGATAAACAGTAATAACAACAGGAATCATTATTCCTGCTTCCATTTTCTTTGTACGGTCATTAAACTGCTGTACAAATTGTGGTGCACTTACGCCATGCGGACCTAAAGCTGGTCCTACCGGAGGAGCCGGTGTAGCTTTTTGTGCAGGCACCTGG
>SDBV01000326.1_pt1 | contig 67513 bp, 53 predicted proteins | sample 2277081 | NCBI WGS metagenome assembly SDBV01 (sample SAMN10402039, study PRJNA504765) | marine sediment metagenome | isolation source: marine sediment core GS10_PC15, 223 cmbsf | place: Arctic Ocean: Southern Knipovich Ridge | collected 2010
GGATACGACGCGGGCCTCCTGACCGACAGCTTCCGGCCGGATCTAATCCTGCTCGACATTCGTCTTCCCGATATCGACGGCCGCCAGGTCTGCCAGCGGCTCCGCCAGGACCCGGAATACAAGGGGATCCGAATTGTGGCGATCTCAGGCTATTCCAGTAAGGAGCAAATCGAGGAGATCATGCAGAGCGGTTTCGACTCCTTCATCCCCAAGCCGTTCGAAGGCGATCAGCTCCTGGCGAAAGTCGCGGAACTCATCGCACGCTGAAAGCAATTTCCCCGCAATCATCCATCCTCTGCTGTCTCCTGGTTCCCTCTCATCACAGGCTTCCGTTGCTCATCGAGGCACCTCGACCTCCGAGAGAATCTGCTGGATGACCTGATCGGGGGTCAGTCCCTCGATTTCGGCCTCGGGCTTCAACGCCAGCCGATGGCGTAATACGGGAGGCGCGACTTCCTTCACATCATCCGGGGTGACGAACTCGCGCCCTCGAATTGCGGCAAGACTGCGCGCGGCGGTCATCAATAGGACGGAAGACCTTGGGCTCGAACCCCAGGTCAGGGCGGGAGAGTGGCGGGTCCGGGAGACGATCTGGACCACATATTCCATGATTTCATTGGAAACCGTCGTCTTCCGGCCCTGCTGGCGCAGGTTTTCGAGTTCTTCGGAACTGCACTGAGGCGAAATGCCGGATGCTTCCAGATCGTGGGGATCCATTCCCTGCTGGTGCCTTCTGAGGACTTCAACCTCTTCCTCCGGATTGGGATAGTCTATGATGATTTTCATCATGAACCGATCGATTTGTGACTCGGGCAGAGGAAAGGTTCCTTCCATTTCCAGGGGATTCTGGGTGGCGATGACGAAGAAGTTGTGAGGAAGCGGGTGAGGATGCCCATCGATTGTTATCTGGCGCTCTTCCATTGCCTCCAGCAGAGCGGCCTGCGTTTTGGGAGGTGTGCGATTCAACTCATCCCCCAGCAGGATTTCGGTGAAAACGGGGCCCTTGATCATGCGGAACTCGGTGGTCTTGGGGTCGAATATATTGGTGCCGATGATGTCCGCCGGCATCAAGTCCGGAGTAAACTGAATCCTCCCAAAGGAGAGGTCTAGGGAAGCGGCCAGGACTTTCGCCAACAGGGTTTTGGCCGTCCCCGGCACGCCCTCCAACAGCGCATGACCGCGGGAAAGCAGGCAGATGGTCAATTGGTCGATGGCCTCTCCTTGCCCAACGATGACTTTCTCGACTTCCTTTTGAATTCGCGAAATGATTGGACTCATTTTTTCAAATCTCCTGGCGTTTCTTGGTACTCACGAGATCCTAATTCCATGCCAATCTGAAATCCGTATTCCTCAGGATCCTCTATCCATTAATCTTAACACTTGCTCCAGATTCCGAGCCGCCCGTTTCACTAAACGTCGTGTGGGTCGGGATCGCGCATCGGCCTCACGATAGGTTGCCAGAGCGGTTTCGATTTGTTCCCTATGCTGCGGCATTTGATCGCCTAGCAGCTTCTCCAACTCCGCCGGGCTTGACGTGACCGAGATCCCTCTGCGCCGGTGGACCTCCTCCTTGAAGTGGGAGAGGAGGGTCTCAAGAACGTGTCTGTCGGAACGGGACCTCGCATAAAGATTCCCCATGGCCTCGACATATTCCAAATGAGAACGCCGCCGATAGTCTGAATAAGGCAGGATCGCACCAAACCGCGTCCCCCGAGCTAAAAGGTAAAGGCATAGCAAGATGAGCATCTGGAGCCCCGTCGCCCTCAGGGTCGGTGTCTGCAATAGATCCCAGGTATCTCTGTCCAGGGAAAACCCCTGGTGATATTCATCGAAAAGAATCTTTCCGTCCCCGCGATGGCCCTCCAGAAGATTCCACATGAAGCGGAAATTTTCCGCTCGATTAATAAAAGAATTCTCCGCCAAGCTCGAGCTGGCAACGGTGATGACATGTCCCTTTTCTTTGGGAAGCATGGTGGCCATTGCCCCATTCTCATTGGCAATCAGGGGAAAAATCGAAGGTTGATTCAAGGAGATCCCTGCCGTCCGCTCCTGGACCACCGTTCGAACCCCTGCGGTGTAAGGGGAGCTGACCGCCGGCCAGGCTTCTGTATGCCACAGTGATTCATCTATGGTTTCCTCGAATGTCATGCGACGAACCTCGGCGGAGTCCGATTCAAACTTGATATCCAATTCGCCCGCGAGATCTTCAAGGCTGTCCGGAGGTCTGAGCGGATCGGCCTCGCCCGATCGCCTCATCAGGATGAGTGTTCCTCCATCTTCGATCCACTCGAGAAGAGATTCTCCATCTTCGTCGGCGGCATACTCCAAGCGTCTGGGGTTGGCGGCCATGACCAGGACCGACACGTCCTTCAGGCGGTCCGGGGTAATTGGGTAGTGAAGCCGGTCCACCGGCGTCCCCAAGTCTTGGAGGGTTTCATACAGAGCCATCAGTCCGGCGGAGCTGGAATTGTAAGTGCTGGCGAGAGGAGACTCTTTCCTGTCTTTCTGCAGCGCAGCAAAGTAACTCCCTACGACCAGCAGGAGAATCGCCACTATGGCGATGAGGACGGATTTTCTGATCTTCACGGGCCGGCGCCTCCTTCGGCCAGACCTTGGACAAGCGAACGGGTCTCTTCCTTAAACTCCCCCAGCTCGATCCGTGTGCAGCCGGCCTTCCCATAAACAGCGCGATCGTGCCAGTCCACAATGTGGCCGAATCGAGCGGCAATCCCGTTTCGGGGCGTTCTCTGCTTGAGATATCCGAGGTTCTCCCGATCCGTCCGGCTTCGATCCTTGGGAATCAGCCCCCTTTCTTCCAATTCCGTAATGATGACGAGGTGGTAATGGCGAAGCGAATCGAGATAAGCCCCTTCCTTCTCGAACTTCTCGGCCAGTCTCAGGTACTCCATTAGACTCGGTCCAACCAGCGACCGCACTTTCGAGCGGACCTTTTTGTGTGCAGTCCTTTTTGACATAAGTCCGAGATATGGCAGGAAACGAACAAGTAATACCGTCGACAGGACCACTAGGACTATGAATAGGATGAGAACGATGACCTTCCGCGTGCCCTCGCCGAGGCGCGATCCCACACCCTCAAAAAGTCCCGTCACCCGATCCCAGAACCAATTGATGAGCCGACCGAACGCTTCAACGGATTTGCTGCGGGCCTCGTTGGGTAGCCCGTACTTGTTCTGGGCCAGGATTTCCTCCAATCGGCCCTGAGCTTGCCAATAGGAGGTCTCGTCAGCCCATTCGGCTTCTTCAACGGTTTCCTTGGTCGACTCGAGCCTTGTCTTGAGGCCCCAGACTTCCCGCAGGACTCGGTCGCGCGTGTAGTAGGGAGAAGTAAATACTTCCCCCAACGTCGTTCCTCGGCTGTCGTCGCCCTCGTCCCTCTGGTGATATTCGTCGACCCCTTCGAGCAGCTCATTGATGTTTCGCGTCCAGACCTGACCGGAGGAGTCCTCGCTCGTCAGGAGCGCGAATTCCTCGTTGAGTTTCTCGACACCTTCATTGGCCTTCGACAGTCCCTCTCCATCCCCCGAGAAGTCTCGTGCCTCCGTGTCCTGGAGCTCATCGTAGAGCCGAACAGTGGACTCAATCGCTCGCAGCAGAGCGTCCTGGCCCATCCCCTGTCCCTGTGCAGGGAGAGAAAGGAACAGAAGCCCGGCGACTAAGACGAAACTGTTTATTTGGAGAAGCGAGAGGTTGAAACGCACAGTGTCCATACGATTGAGTTGGGGCGCACGATGTGCGCCCCTGCAGGACTTGATCCGTCCTGTAAGCCTCTCAGAGTCAGGAAACTCAGATGGGTACCTCGTTGTCCTGTCTGCTGAATTCGAGATCTTCGAACCGGGTGTATCCCTTTATATAAGCCAACCTGGCGGAGCCGGTGGGGCCGTTTCGTTGCTTGGCGACAATCACTTCACCGATGTCGGTTTCATCTTCGGTCGGCTTGTAGAAGGATTCCCGCCAGAGCAGCATAACGACATCCGCGTCCTGCTCGATCGCGCCCGATTCCCGCAGGTCGGACAACTGAGGTCGAGGAGGATGGCGAGATTCGACCTCGCGATTGAGTTGTGAGCAGGCGATGACGGGGACCTTCAGCTCTCGAGCCAGGGCCTTGAGCGAGCGGGATATTGTTGAGATTTCCTGCTGGCGACTTTCAATTCGCCCCCGGCACTGCATCAACTGCAGGTAGTCCACAATAATCAATCCCAGCTTCTCTCGGGCTCGAAGCCGCCTGGCCTTGGCCCGAAGCTCCAGGGGATCGAGCGAAGGTGTATCGTCAATGTAGATGGACGCCTCAAAAAAACGGCCCGCAGACTCGGTCAGACTCTTCCACTCGGCGTCAACAGTGAAGCCGGTACGCATTTTCTTGAGGTCGACGCGCGCGTTCGCGCAAATAAATCTTTGAACCACCTGTTCTCTGGCCATTTCCATGCTGAAAATCGCTACAGGAACCTTTTCTTGAAGTGCGGCATGCTCGGCCACGTTCAATACGAAGCTGGTCTTCCCCATGGACGGGCGGGCGGCGAAAACAATGAAATCGGATGGCTGGAACCCGGCGAGCATTTCGTCCAATTGCCGGAATCCGGACGCCACACCCGTCACAGAACGTTTCTCCTGGCGCAACATGGAAATTCTTTCCATGACGGGAGTGATCAGATCCTGGATGGCGATGACGGGCTCGGCGATTCTTTCCTCGGCGATTTGAAAGATGCTCTGCTCCACTTTGTCCAAGATCGCTTCCGGATCCTCACGCGCTTCATACGCCAGCTGGACAGACCGTGTGCACGTCTCAATCACGGATCGCAACAGAGATTTTTCTTTTATGATCCGCGCGTACTCTTCCACGTTTGCCGCAGTCGGAACACTATCGAGCAATGAGGAAAGATAGACCGAGCCGCCCACCTCCTCGAGGCAAGCCCCATTCTTCAGCTCCTCGGTTACAGTCACGAGGTCGATGGGCTCATTTTTTTCAAAAAGGCCCAGCATGGTCTCGAAGACAATCCGATGGGAATTCCGGTAGAAGGCGGCAGGCGGGATTATGTCAACCACTCGGGTGATGGCGGTACCATCCAGGAGGACAGCGCCAAGGACTGAGATTTCCGCCTCAAGGCTGTGGGGAGGGATCCGCTCAAGCGCGGTCTTAACCTTGGAAACGGCGGCCATTTGAAGTTATCTTATCCGTTGCCGACTTCGCCAAAGTAGCGTAGCTACGACGGCTGAATCGGATGAGAGGGACAACGTAAAAACTGTCGCAGGATGATCGGGCTGGGCGTTCGATTTCTCCTGCCTTGAGGAGAGGGGTCCGGCTGAGCGGCTCGGTCACCCGCATTAGTCAGGTTGGAAGGCGCAACAGGGATCTTTCTCGAACTCGGTCGCCGCGGGTTTCTTTTAGCCCGCCTGCCGTCCTCTCTGGTAATTGGTTACCCCTGGGTGTCCCGAACCACCCACACCTTGAGCTTCGCTTTCACCCCAGGCGTGAGATCAATAGGAACAAGATAGACACCCAGACTCTTGATCGGCTCTTCAAGAAGGATCTGGCGCTTATTGACCTCGATCCCGTGGGCCTTCAGCGAATCGGCAATTTGGCCGTTGGTTACGGAGCCAAAAAGGCGATCCTCCTCGCCGGCCTTCACGGTAATAGTGCAGGATATATCCTGTATTTTGTCGGCCAGATCCTGGACAATTCGATTGAGCTTCTCTTCCCGCTTGGCTATCTGCCGCCGTACGTGATCGAGCTGTTTCATGCTCCCGCCACGCGCTTCGACGGCCAGTGCCTGGGGAATCAGGAAATTTCGGGCGTAACCCTCGCGAACATCAACGACCTCGCCCTGCTTTCCGACTTTATCAATAGTGTGACGAAGAATGATCTTCACTGAACAACTCCTCCTCAACTCAAATACCTGAATTAGAATCTCCCCGGAAGGTTTTCAATATGAAATCCGCTTCGTCTTGGCTGCCGCGCTTAGCTGGATGAATACGGAAGGAGGGCAATCCTTCGAGCTCTGTGCAGCGCGCGGGTCAGTTCCCGCTGGTGCCGGGCGCAATTGCCGGAGATCCGCCGGGGAATGATCTTGCCTCTTTCCGTTGTAAAATGACGTAAGAGAGCGACGTCCTTGTAGCTGATCAACTCGACGCGATCGGAGCAGAATCGGCACACCTTCTTTCGAGTTCCAAGACGTTTCCTTCTGGGTTTAGACTTCATTCTACCTGGCAATTCGGTTCCTCGCTATTAATTCAATGCGGTTTCAGTTAATTGGATCAAAAAGGAATCTCTTCATCCGTCGTCCCTTCGGCAGGCGGGGTCGGGGCACTCGCCCCCTTGGACGGTTCAATCGCCGATTCCTCCCGGCTGACGAAGTCCATGAACTGCACCCGCTGGGCTCTCACCTCGAGGATGGACCGCTTCTGCCCGTCGCTGGTCTCCCAGGAACGGCTGACCAGGCGGCCTTCTACGAAAACCGGCCGTCCCTTGCTCAAGTGCTGTGCGCAGAACTCTGCCTGCTTATCCCAGACCACAGCATTGATGAAGGTCACCTCTTCCTTTTTCTCGCCCTCGCCAGTCGTGTACTGACGATTGATGGCCAGCCGAAGGGTAGCCACTGCGGTCCCGCTGGGGATGTACCGCAACTCGGGATCCTGGGTCAACCTGCCTGCCAGCATCACCTTGTTCAGGTCGATCATGGAAAACTGAGACATCTTCTTTACCCTTGTTTTATTCCTCTGTAGAACTTGTACCGTCGACAGGAGCTTGTGCCCCGGTCTCATCTTCCTGCGGCTCGGGGGAAGGACTGCTCGGCGGAGCCTGAGCCTGGGTCTTGCCGTTGCCTTCAGAGGGCCGTTGTGCACCCTCTGCCTGGCCGGGCTTCGGGGTGATGACCGAGATCCGGGGAATTCCTTCGTCCCGGGTGACGAGCTCCCGGATAACATCTTCCGAAATCTGGAAATGACGGTTCAGTTTGGGGATCAGGGAGGGGTCGCCCGTGAAGTTCAATTGGGCGTATACACCCTCTCTAAAGCCTTTGACGATGTAAGCCAGCTTCGACTTCCCCCACATATCCTCTGCGACCACCTCGCCGCCTTCCCGGATCACGACCTCCTTCACCTTCTTGACAGCGTCCTCGACCTCATGGTCGCCCAAATCGGGCCGAATGATAAAAAGTACCTCGTATTTGTTCACTCCCTACTCCTCTCAATTCAGGAAAATTTGATCTATTTTGGGATAATCCCGACGAATCGGCCCCTATTCATACCACAATCATCTTGAAATTTCCAATCGAATTTGGCCCCGATTGTGGCCGGAAAGGAGGCAAATCCCCGATTGGCTCAGTCGTCAAACCACTCGTCTTCCGGGGGAAATAGGGGACAGTCCTGAATGGCGCTAAGTTAAGGAGAGTTAGGTGAGAATTTCCCGCAATCCCCGACGGGGATTGCGGAATCGAGCCTAGGGTGGCCCCGCAGCGGGCGGGGCTGAACTCTCTGTTACCCCCAGCGCCCACAGCATTTCCACTACTTCCTCCCCGAACCGCAGAGGCAGGTCCCTACCCATTATGAAAGACAAGGCCCCCTGGCAAGACACAACTCTGCCCACCTGGAGCATGACGTTCCCTAAGGCTGCGCCTAATTGGCCTGAGGAGGGGTCCCTTTGGAGGCCTGAGAGGCGTTCGGGGGGGGTCTCCTGACCGGCTGAATGAGAGCCGGTCTGGGGCGGCTTCTTCTCACCGAAATTGGAACATCGACCTCCGGAAATTCGGGATCATCCGTCTTGAATTTCAGACTCAAGGATGAATTGTCGGGAATTTCGAATCCCTCGGAAAAATTAAGCTGTATCCGAAACCTCTTGCCTGGTTCCTCCACGACGGTCCTAAGTGAAACATCTTTGGAAGCGATTTGGACGTCAGAGATCGTGAGTGGAGCCTCAGCATTGTGGATTACATAGAGAGTGCGCTGGAAGGGATTCTCGAGCGGAGAGGATGGAATCATGACTCTGCCGGGACGGACCTGGACCCGGGGAAGAACATAAGCACGGGCCAAAACTGTGATTTCAGGTTTCTCCGGGTTCGAGGTTTCGATGAGAATATTGCCACTTAAGAGTAGTCTGATCGATCCCGTCTTGTGCGGTGGAACATTGGTCACGGTCAATTCGAACTCTTTCCCCGGCTTCGTGGGATTCACCTCGGCACGGAAGGCAGGATTATCGCTCCTGACATTGGTGATTTCCAGCGGACTTTCAAGATTGCTCACGATGCGGACGGTCTTGGTAACCGTTTCTCCGGAGGTTTGGAGCGATCCCAGGTTGGCAATCCGCGGAATGAGCTCGATCGGATGCCACACGATCCCCTTGAGCCAGACAGTTTCGAGACTTTTCCCGGGAATGTTGGTGGAAATCTTGACGGTTTTGGAAACGTTCCCTTTCAACGTCTTGGTATCTATCTTCACGGGGATTTTGCCCGACCCTCCGGGAGGGACGGTCCGGGTCCAATTACCCGCCACGGTACAGCCGCAGGAGGGTCTGACGGACTTGATCTCCAACTGACGGTCCCCGGTGTTCTTGAAAACGAATGTGTGGTGGATTACATCGCCGCCTTTCACTCTGCCGAACTCATGAATGAGATTGGCAAACTCGATCTTCGGCCCGGAACCGGGCTCGGTTTCGTCAGCCTCGGCTTTTGCGGATTTTGGGAGGGACTGGGCCAGGAGGCTATTTTCCGCTTCGCTTGCGACCGCGGGCCCCGAATCCTTGGAACACGAGATCCCAATCATCAGTATAAGAACAATCAAGAGTGCGTTGCTGGTCTTACGCATGCTGTATACCTCTCATTTAGCGGTTGCCTGTCTTGTAAATCTCGCTCACCTTCACTAGTTAGAATATCATATTCTCCCCATAACCTGCGACTCGCTCTTAGAACTCTGTTCTGGCCAGGGCACGTGTCCCCAGCCAAAGTGGAAGGAAGGTTGCCACAACACTGAACAGAATGACAGTAGCCATCGCCCACAGCAGGAAACCGTTCCAGACCGGGTTGCCATGATGCACTATCTGGTACTGGATTGAACCCCACAACACGCCAATCGAGAGGACGATGTACGCGATACTGAACACAAAATTCAGTGTTCCTCCTATACCCGACACGATCTTGGCCGGAATATCTTCTCTGAAATTGGGATAGATGGCGCCCAAGCCTACGGACAGACCTGCCAGGGAGAAATTCATCAACACCATCGTCAAAACAGCCGCGGTCGTCACGACCGGCCCCACGCGCAAAATGTGGGCAGAAAGAAAGGTGAGCCCGACCGTGAAAACACCTGTCGTGGCGACGCTCAGCCAGAACTTCTGCAGAAGCAGCTCCCGCCGGCTGATCGGGGCCAGCCCCAAGACCCAGAACCGCTTCCCTTCCAGACTGAGGAGAGGAAAGATGAAGCGAGTGGTCAGCGTGGCGAGGATAAGCGAAATTGCGGACAGGTTAAGGAAGGCCACGCTGTTCCTCCACAAGGGCCGTTCCAGATAAATATAGTGAGGGGCGTTTCTGAGGCTCGCAATGTAGAGGGCCATCAACCCAAAAAAGATCACAAATTGGGAAACCTGGGTGGCGTCGCGCCAGAAGAGCCGAATATCTTTCATCATCAGAGCTCGTTTGGAGTCCGGCAAGAACCGCAGTAGGGTGTCCAGGCGGTGAAGGATTCCCTTCCCAGACCGCCTCCGGACCCGTCCCTCGCCATAGAGGGTAACCCAACTCCGGTAGTAAAGCACCGTCACCAGCAGCAAGGAAAGGCCATAGAGAATGATCGCATTGGTGGTGAGAAGACCCAGAAAGTAGGTCGCACCCTTCAGATCACCCGAGGCGGAATCTAACAGCGCCCGGGCGGCCCAATAACTCGGCAGAAGCGGTGACTGGGTTCCGTGAAGAATGTCTACCACTTTTGTGACGGAGCCGACGCCTGCCAGGCCGCGAATACTGACGGTGGTTTTAAGATGAGTGAAAAAGAAGGTGAGGGCTAAAATCGCCAGGACAACCAGGAGTTTACGGCTCAATCTCGGGAATATCCGGGCTAAGATCACAATCAGACTCGCCCCAATGACAGCAGCTGTCACGGCAAATGGAAGGTATACGATGATGGAAAAGAGATAAAAGTGCCAGGGGACTTCGTTGACCACGCCGAAGCTGATGAGCAATGGCGACCCAAGAACAAAAAAGGCGGTGGAGCTGAAAGCAATTCCTTCGGCAATGCGAACCGTGTAAAGGGCCCGAGTCTCCATAGGGGTAGTAAAGAGGAATTTTACCTCGTCTGACCGAAACAATGTGGAAAGGGAAACCAGCAGGTTGGAGAAAATGAGCATGAAGAACAAGGCCAGGAACAGCAGAGACATCAACCTGGCCATCATCAGCCCGCTTACAGATTCCTCCAGCGCTGTAACGAATTCGTCCTCGAACTCATCCACGACGAAAGTGAATCCCCTGTGGAAGATGAAGTATAGGAAAAGCCAGAGCAGGATGCCGCAGGTCGTGACCACGAATAGCTTCAGTTTTGACTCATGGCGGAGCCCGCGAATGGATTGCAGAAGGATCCGGAATTTCAGGCGAGTAATCAGCCAAATCTGGGCGGCAAAATCCCCTCGTGAGGCGGCGGGGCCCCCCGCCGATAGGGATGCCGGAAACTCTTGCGTGACGGAAACGGCCACCTCAGTTCTTCTCCGTCAGATCGAGGAACACGTCTTCGAACTGTTCGCTCTGACTCATTGCCTTTATCTCCTCAACCTTGCCCATCGCGACGAGTTTCCCCTCGGAGATGATCCCGATCCGGTCCGAGATTTCCTCGGCGATGCTGAGGGTATGAGTAGACATGAAAACCGTCATCCCTTCCTGAGTCTTTTCCCGAAGGTGTTTCTTCAAGAGTTTGATGCTTTTCGGGTCCAGCCCCACCCAGGGCTCATCAACGATTATCACCTGGGGATCGTGCAGGAAGGCGGCACAGAAGCTGAGTTTCTGCCGCATGCCGTGCGAGTAACCGTCGATAAGTTGGTCGATAATATCCTCGATGCCGAACAGATCCAACAGGCCCGCCATCTTGCCGTCCATGAGGCCGTCGGTCTGGTTGTACAGGCAGGCGACGAAGTGGAGAAACTCCCTTCCCGTCAGCCTGTCATAAAGGAAGGGCTGGTCCGGAATATACCCTATGACCTGCTTGGCGGCTGTCGGATTGTCCTGGATATCGATCCCGCAGATTTCGACCCTTCCCGCCGTCGGGTGGAGGAGGCCCGTCATCAATTTGATAGTCGTGGTCTTCCCCGCGCCGTTGGGGCCAAGAAAGCAGAACAGCTCCCCCTTCTTGACATCCAGGTTGAGGTTGTCGAGTGCAAGCTTCTGTCCGTACCGTTTTGAAAGTCCGTGGGTGGTGATCAATGGGTTCTCCCAGTCGAATCAGTCTGCATGACTGGCTGCCAAGTATGACGCAAATCCAATTGAAACAATGCATTATAGCCGAGCCGAGCCATAACAGGCAAACTTAATGCGTATTCAGGCCTCCCCATTCGGATCGAAAGACCGGTCTCGATTTGGAACTCCGATCGGACTTAGACTTTTCGACGATGTGGGGGCAGGGAACGGGCCCATCCGAACGGCCATCGGGGGGGATTGGCTGGAGATTGGAGGTCTAACTAATCGGAAGAAGACACAACAGACTCAGCACTGGCTGGCTGCTCTCTCCAAGAATCGAATGCTGCACCCCCGGACAGGACTGTGGGAATAAGAAGGGCTCTGGGTCCGCCTTTCCGGATAGGAAAGGAACCAGCGGCCCATTGAATATATACAGGCACATGAACTTCATTCGCAAGAAAAGACAAATCCCCCGGCACTCAAACTGAGATACCAGGGGATTACAGATTGTATTCCCTTATGCGGGAGCCACAGATTGAGACAGACCAACCCGCGGAAAGATGATTCACTCCTGAGTCGAACCTGTCACCTAGACGCAGAAACGTAGTCCCAACGGTCTACTGCTACTACGTCCCCGAGGGTTGCGCTCCTGTTGTCGGGGGGGCCCCCCCCGGCTGAGCCATCCCCGGCGGCGCACCAGGCGGACCCGACGTTGGCTCCACTTTTGGGCCGCATCCGGCGAAGGTAAGCGCAACTATTACGGCCAAACCAGCGATGTAACGAATCTTCATTGAAGCTTTCCTCCTATTGTGGGGTGTCAACGTTGCCTCCAGGAAAGATTCTTTAGAGACCTTTTGAAGTCTACCTATGACACGCAACGAAGTCAATCTTCCCCGCGAGGGAAAGAGGTCTGGAAGAAACTCCTAATCCCTCATTCTACCCAATGAAGTGCGTGGTTACTCTCTATCAACCAGGCGGCCCGGTCCGCCTAGAACCGGATCTCATAGCCGACGCACACGTGAGGCTCGAGCGGATGATGCTCGATCACCTCGTAACGCTTCTTGACGTCGGGATACACCTCGAGGAGACAGGCCCCGTAAATATACTCACATCCGATAAGATCCCGGCGGAGGAGGTCTTCGATTTCTTTGTTGGGCTTGATTCGGAATCGCATGTGGCGGTTGATTTCTTTCATCCCCCACTTCTTGTAGAACCCCTGAGCCTTCTCATCCTGCGACCAGAATTCCATCCGGTGGACCCCCTTGGCGATCAACTGTTCCTTGGCGACCTCGATCAGCTTGGTGCCGATCCGATGCCCCGCATACTCCGGCAGGCGACCGAACTCGAGAATGTAGCAGCCGATGCTGTTCTTGAGCATGCAGATTTCCCCCGGTTTTCGTTCGATTTCGGCATCAAGGAGGCCTACAAGCTTCTCTTCGGCAATCGCCACCAGCTTTATGGAATCCCGCTCGTACTTGGGTCGCTCCTGAATGGAGTAGTTCCACGCATGGGAGATGGAGAGGACGATCGCGTGGGTTCGCATCCACTCTTGCTCATCCTCGTCGCGGTAATCGCGAATCGTGATTTCCATCATTCAACCTCTCTGTGACCTCTCGAATACCTGTGAATCTTTCAGCCCGAATTCTCAAACAAGTCGGGAGCGAGCCGGCGGGCCCGCGCCCGGTTTCGTTCCGCTTCCTCTTTATAGTTTAGTCGTTCCAGGACATCGGCAATGAAGAAATAGCCGAGCTCATGCCGGGGGTCGGCCTGCAGAGCCACCTTGAGGCATCTCAAAGCCTCGCTTGATCTGTCCTGAGCCAGCTCCCGGGCTCCCTGGGAAACATTGGCGGAGGCGAGTTGGCGGGCCTGGAATGGAAGATGCCTTGGAGCCAGACGAAGCGCACTCGCAAAGTGATGCGCAGCGTCCTCCCAATTTCCTTGTCTCTCGGACAGTACCCCCAGGTAGAAATGCGCCACGGCTGACCCGGGATCGGCAGCAAGCACGTCTGTGAGAATCTGTTGGGCCTTCGTGTAGTCGCCGTCGCGCATCGCCAGGATACCCAGGTTTACCCGGGCGGGCCTGGATAATTCCGGCCCGGCATTCTCCAGGCGCTCGAGCCACTTCCGCGCTTCATCATAATCCTCTCTTCTCAGAGCGACACCGGCCAGGGCATTCATAGCGCGAACGTTTTCGGGATCCAGTTCCAAGGCTCGGCTGAACGTGCGGAAGGCTTCGTCGTCCTGTCCCGATTCGATAAGAAGATCGCCAAGGTCACACTGCGCCTTCGGATCTCGTGGGAGTTCCTCCGCGTTGAGGCGGGCCAGCTTGAGGTAGTATTCCCTCTTCGGTTTTGCGTTCTCTGCCCTGGCTTTTCCAAAATGATGAATCCAAACGCCGGACGGCTGTATCTTTCCCCCGGCATTGCGAATCGAATGATCAACGGTTTCGTGGATTCTTCCTTCGTATTTGTATTGTGGGTTGCTGCGGAAGAGCCTCACCAGGGAAATCGAAACATACCCGGAATGTCCCCCGGCTTGGTCGATTCCCTCTGGGACGGGGCGCCAGCCTGTAATCTCCGGATTGTCGACATAATTGATCAGGGACACCTCGAACGCTTCTGCGTCAGGATCCGTAATTAATTCCAACACTTTCTCGCGATGCTCTGAATGGAGCACCTCATCGGCGTCCAGCACGAGCACCCAGTCTCCGGTAGCCTTTTCCAGGGCTTGGTTTCGCGCGTTGGCGAAATGGTCTTCCCATTCAATCTCCAGAACCTGCACGCCCGCTCGAGCCGCGACTTCCTTTGTTCCATCTTTGGAGCCGGTATCCCCAACGATAATCTCGTCCACCACACCCTCGACGCTACCCAGGCAATGTGGAAGGTCCGCCTCGGCGTCACGGACGATCATAACGAGGGAAAGGCGGGGTTTCGCGTTCGCGGCCATCAGCTTACTGCTCCCCGGATCGGAGTCGCACGGGCCCCCTGACGGAGCGTGTCGTCGGGGATCCGTCCTTCTATGAAAATGCGGTGCCACAGAGTAAACATCAGCAAGGCCAGCAAGCGCCGACGTGGATAGGCTTTGGCCCAACCGGTCTGAAGCTCTCGCTCCACATGCGGCCACTGGAAAAAGCCCTGTGCTTCAATCGTTTCCCGGGTAAGAATCGACTCGGCGAAACCGCTCCGGCCAAACCAGGTTTCCATTGGAACGGAAAAACCCCGCTTTTTTCTGCGCGTAATGCCGGGGGGAAGAGCCTTTTGGGCCGCCCGCCGCAAGATCCATTTCGAACTGAGTCCGCGGAGCTTCCGATGGGTTGGGATGGATTGGGCCAACTCGACAAGCTGATGATCCAGATAAGGCACTCTCAGCTCCACCCCATGTGCCATTGTCATCTTATCGCACTTAAGCAACAGATCGTCGGGGAGCCAGGTCTGCAGGTCACGGCGGAGCAATTCACTCAGCGGCATTCGGGAATCTGGGGCGGATAGGGCCCGATCTCGCCCAGTCTCGGTTCTGATTTCGTCGATCTCTCTCCGAATATCGGGGGAATAAAGATCCTCCTTCTCCCGTTCGGACCAGACCGCCGTCAGTTGGGCGAAATCTCCTGCCTCGCGTGCGCCGGAAGTGAGGTAACGGCGCAATCGGTCCGCGCCTCCGAGGGGAACGGCGGCAAAGCTCAGCGGTCCCATGAGTCCTCGGACCCATGCTGGAAGGCCCAAATGCCCGTACCGGTACGCGAAATACTTCGGATACCCCGCGAACAACTCGTCCGCGCCCTCGCCGCCCAGGACGACTGTGATTTGTGGTTTTGTCGCCTCGGCCAGGCGGAAAAGGGGAATACACGTTGCGTCGGCCAGAGGCTCTTCAACGTGCCAGAGCACCCTGTTCAGCAAAGAAGCATCAGCCTCGCCGGCGCGAACCACCGTGTGGTCGCTGTTCAAGTGCGCGGCTGTACTCCGAGCTTCCTCAGATTCATCGTAGGCGGAGTCGTCGAACCGCACCGTGAGGGTTTTTGAGCGGCGCTCGGAAATCTGACCCACAAGGGCCGCGAGATAGCCGGAGTCCACGCCGCCGGAGAGGTAAGTCCCCAAGGGAACATCACTCTCGAGACGAATTCTGACCGATTCTTCAATATTCCGATGAAGAGTGTCGGCGATCTCATCAGGTCCCGCGTCAATGTCCGCGTCGGGTTCGGGCAGGGTCCAATAGAAGTCGGACTGAATCTTGCCGTTTTCCCAAATGAGACGCTCACCCGGCCGAAGTTTGAGAATATCTTTGAAAATGGTGTGTTGGGCAGGACCGTAACGAAAAGTCAGGAAGTGATCCAGGGCGGCGAGGTCCACGCTTGGATTGTAGCCATCCCATTGAAGGATCGACTTGATCTCCGATGCGAAAAGAAGGCGATCCCCCCGAACAAGATAATAGAGTGGCTTGATCCCCAGGCGATCCCTGGCAAGAAGGAGCCGCCGTCGGGGCTCGTCCCAGATCGCGAACGCGAACATGCCCCGAAGATCATTGACGCAGTCGGCTCCCCGCTCCTCGTAAAGATGGAGAATGGCCTCTGTGTCGCAGCGGCTCTTGAATTGATGGCCTTGCTGCCCGAGCTCCTTCCGAAGCGACTCGTGATTGTAGATTTCGCCATTGAAAACGATCCAGACGGAACCGTCTTCATTGCTCATCGGCTGGTGTCCGCCCTCGATATCAATGATGCTTAGACGCCGGTGACCCAGGGTAACGCCGTCGGACACGTACAACCCCTCGCCGTCCGGGCCGCGATGGGTCAAGACATCCCGCATCCGGACGCCCAGGTCCGGGTCGCTCCATCCCACAATGCCGCAAATCCCACACATAGGTCAGGCAACCGCCTCCTCGGTCGGCGAAGCAAGGACCTGGCGATAGGTCTGCAGGTATTCCTCCGCGACGGAGGCCCAGGAGAACTTTTCGGCGATCTCGCGGGAGCGAGCCTTCATCGCATCAAGAAGCCCTGGCTCAGACAGTATTTTCTGCACCGCATCGGCGATGGATTCCGGGCGGTTATCACGAAGGATCACACCGTTATCGTCGACCAACTCCTGCGTCCCTCCGGTGTCAGTCACAACGACGGCCAGCCCGCAGGCCATGGCTTCGAGCAAGGCGTTGGACATCCCTTCCCACTCAGAGGGAAGCAGGAAAATATCTGCGTCCTGGTAATACTGCACCATGCGCTCTCGGGGGATTGCCCCGGCGAATTCCACAAGGCCGACAATCCCCAAATTGCGGTTCAGTTTCATCAGCGGGACTTTTTCCTCGCCGTCGCCGATAAGGGTCAACGGTAACGAGGGGCCGCGCTCGCGAAGAATCGCGCCGGCCTGGATGATGGCATCAACCCGTTTACGTTTGATGAGTCTTCCCACGTAGAGCAATTTCCCGGGCGACCCTCGGGGAGCTGAGTCGGGGGATCGCGGTCTGAAGTATTCCGTGTCCACTCCGTTCGGGATGACGTCAATTCGCTGATGGGGTGCGGATTGCAGAGCCAAGGCCTTGAGAGCGTCGCTGTTGGCGATGACCCGGCTCGCGCATTGCCAGACTTTCCGGACGGCCTTCCTCCCAAGAAGATATTCCCACCGGAACCGCGGGTTGAACCCGGGCACGTCCGATCCCCGTAATGAAACGATGTAAGGAAGCTGCTGCCGGTGGCGACGTGCAACCCACCCCGCCGGGAAAGAGAAGAAGGCATGGATCAAGTCGTAACGGCCCTGCTTCAGCAGCCGGCCCGCCTCCGCCTCTGCGCCCCGCAGATACCGAAACATCTCCATGCGGGTCCAGTGGTGAATTTTCTCTTTTCGCACCGGAAGCCGTGTAATCGCAATATTGGATGCGAATTGCTCGTTCACCCCCTCATCCCCTTCGGCCGAGGTGATGAGTTTCACTTCCAGTTCCGAAACATTCGAGAACTCCTTGAGCAGGTGGTAATTGGCCGTGGCGGCCCCACCGCCCAAAGGAGGAAACTCGTTGTTCAGCATTAAGATGCGCATGAGAACCAAAAGTGCGAAGTTCCAGGTACGAAGTGCGAAGTTGCAGAATGCGGTTCAGTCCAGGATCTCTTTGAGGACGTAGATAGGCCGGTCCTGCCCCTCATGGTAGGTCCGGATAATGATTTCGGCAATAAGACCGATTGTAATGAACTGAACGCCGACCAAAACCAGCATAATTGCGGTCACAGTGGGAAGAAGCCAGTCGAATTCAATTCCCACACCCCAGCGTAAGACCCCCGCCACGATCAAACCAAGAGCTGCAAGAAACATCAGCCACACTCCGAGCTTGCCGAAGTACTGCATCGGCCGGGTCAGGTAGCTGGAAAGGAACTTGACATTGATCAAGTCAAGAACGACGCGGATGGTCCGGCCGATGTTGTACTTGGTTTCGCCGTGAATCCGGGGATGGTGCTGCACGGGGATTTCGGTGGTGCGGGCGCCCAGCCAGCTGACCACTGCGGGAATAAACCGGTGCATCTCGCCATAAAGGCGGATGTTCTTGATGATCCCGCGCTTGTATGCCTTGAGGGTGCAGCCGTAATCATTCAGCTTGACCCCGGTGATCTTGGCAATAAGCCGGTTGGCCACCACCGACGGCAGGATCCTGGAAAGCTTATTGTCCTGGCGATCCTTTCGCCAGCCGTTGACCAGGTCATACCCTTCGGCCATCTTTTCGAGCAAGCGCGGGATATCCCGGGGATCGTTCTGGAGATCCCCATCCATTGTGACGATCACTTCCCCCCGGGCGTAATCGAAGCCGGCAGATAAGGCCGCCGTTTGGCCGTAATTCTTTCGGAAACTGATGACGACGACACGGCTGTCGCGCTGATTGATTTCTTTGAGGCGCGTAAGCGTCACGTCGGTGCTTCCATCGTCGACGAAGATGATCTCGAACTTCCGGTCCATAGCCGTGAGGACCTCGATCAGCTTTTCGTAAAGGATCTCCACATTGTCCTGTTCGTTGAAAACCGGGATCACAATCGATATCTCGACCTCCTCCTCGGCTGCAACCGCAGCGGGGCGTATCTTGTCGAGCATTTCGAAGGGCGCTATCCGGAGCTTGGAAGAGAACTGCGGTATTGCATGCGATGATACGGTTTCGGCGGATGCCTGGGCCGAGGAACGGCGCGCCAAGGCTTCTTTCGCCTCATCAACCCGTCCCTCTCTTAAATAACACTCCGCAAGGCATGACGCGACCCGGGCGGTGGCGCCTTCAATCTTTTCGACCCGCCTCGCCGCCTCGATGGCCTCGCTCAACTCTCCCCGCGCCTGAAAAGTCTCGGACAGCGCCATCCAGGCATCGGCATCCTCAGGGTCTTCGCGGACAGCGTGCCGCAACGCGTCGACTCCCTCCTCCGCCCGGCCGCATCGAACGTGAGCAATGCCGAGGTGGCGAAAATGGGAGGACTGGGGCTCGGTCTGAACCACTTTTTCGAAGAAGGGAACGGCCTGCTCATACTCTTCCTGTTCGAAATGGACAAGCCCGAGGTTGAGCAGTGCGTCGACGTGGTCAGGCTGCTTCCGGATCGCGGCCTGGAGCATCTCTTGCGCTTCCTGATTCCGACCCTGCATGTAAAGAAGCACAGCCAGGTCGTTTTCCGCCTCCGCGTTTTCATCAGATAATTGCGTGGCGCGGCGTAAGCACTGCTCCGCGTGGGCCAGTTTCCCGAGCTGATGGTAGGTGTAGCCGAGCTTGACAAAGGCCTCGTAGTGCGAAGTGTCGATTTGAGTAGAGCGGCGAATGTGCTTTTCCGCCTCGGTCAGATTTCCTTCATTAAGATAGGCAGTGCCCAAGACCAGGTGGAGGTCCGCCGACTCCGATTCCTGTTTTTCGACCTTTTCGAGACAAGGAATGGCGTTGGCGAACTCGCCCCGCTCGAAATAGGTCAGCCCGACCTTGAGGTTGAGGTCCTCGGAGTCCGGCTCTCGTTCGAGGCGCCGCAGGAGCTTTTTGAGTTCGGCCTCTTTCGTTTTCATATCAATTAGCGTACCGATGCTTCAATGGAGCGCATCACCTGAGCCAGCTTCTTCCGGAGCATGCCGGCTTGAGCCTCCAATTGCTCGTAGCAGAGGAGCGTTTCCTGGGCCACTCTGAGCGGGTCCACTCCCTCGATGTTTTGTGACTCAAACTGGAAAAAGGAGGTCAACGCCCGAGTCGGCTCGAAAGTCCTGCCGAACGCGCGAATGCGGGCGTTGAGAGCAGTCAGCTTCTTAACCTCCTCTTTGGCGGCATCAACCTGGATCGAACGACTCATGAGTCCCTCGGCGATACCGACACAAAGTTTCCTGCCTTCTCTCCCAAGCTGCACAATGCTTTCGAATGATTGGTCTATTTCGGAAATGGCGGGCGAGAGGTCTTCCGTCGGCGACTTGAATGACGCGAGATAGCTCCCGATCTCTTCCGTCTCGGCGTTCACTTCCGCCTTTCCATCGAATACATCCTGCCACATCAGCCGGTAGGCGAGGTTCACCAGGTTTTGCACCTCCACCGGACGGGAGATCAAGGGTGCATACTCGATAAATCCGCGCGGGGTGAAACGTGAAACCATCAATTCAACGGTTTCCAGTTCGCTCGAATCCGACAACGGCTCCATCGCCTCCAGGGAGTCGTCCAGGGCCAGTTTCACCGCCGTGAAGGCCGCGCCGGGACTGATATAGTCGCGACACATGGTGTGCGGGCAGACAAAATCCGCGTGACAGGGCGCGCAGTCGATCCGGGCCTGGGCGACCACGTGACCCGCTCCGTACGGGCCGGTTTCCTTATAGTAGACCTTGCTCATGGACAGCTCCACTATCTTTATCGGCAGGCAGCTGGCCAGGTGCATAATGCCGGTGTCATTGGTCACGAGAAGGCGGCATCGTTCCAGAACGGCGGCCGCTTCGCCCAGGTTGGTCTCTCCGGAGGTATCCGTTGCCTCAGCCTTCATCCGGGAGACCACTTCTCGTCCGAGACCGGCCTCGGACTGGGTCCCGAGGAGAAGAATCCGGGCCTTCATTTCCTCCACCAGTCGATCCCCTAAGGCGGCGAAATGGCGGGTCGGCCACCGGCGATCCTCCACACTCGCTCCCAACTGAAAAGCTATCACCCTGTCGCCGGGCGAGAGGTCGTGCTTGGCAAACAATTTCTCGGCAGCTGCGCGATCTGCTTCGGTGACCGTGAAGCTTGGCGCCTGAACCGGGGGAACATCTCCCCCGAATTTCCGATACAAGTCGACCAGGTTGAACTCGTTTGTTCCCCGGTTGAAGACCATGTTGAAAAAGTAATTCGGCCAACTTCCGCGAATGACCCGGCGGAAATCGTCGGCAAGGGTCAAGCCGCTCATTTCAGGCGGGCGAAGGTAGCGGCACAACAAGGCGCTGAAGGGGCTGTGGGTGAGATTGATGACAAGGTCGAAGTTTCTGGCCCGGATCTCGTTCAGCCACTTCTCGAGTTTGTGAAAGCATGCGATCAGATCATTTCCGCCGCCTCGGATAAGGGAATCGGTCAGGGCTGAGTTATCGGAATGGATGATCTCGTCAATGTCGGGATTCCCTTCAAGAATCCTCTCAGATCCCGGAACGATCAGGGCGGTAAGGCGGGCGTTCGGATAGCGCTGCTTGAGACCCCGGATGAGTGGGGTGGATTGAAGCGTATCGCCGATCCGGGCAAGTTGGATGACGAGAATATTGGTGTATCGATCAGACATCAGACAATAAGGGAAACGGGTTCATCGGTTTCTCCGGCAGCGAGCCTGGCGATGCGCGGGTCGAGCTCGCTCAGCCGTTTCAATTGGTTTCGGGACTCCGCGACTTCATGATCCCAGTTCGTTTCCATGGAGAAGTTCTCAATGAATTCCCGCCAAAGATACGCGGCCTCGAAAGGCCGCTCGATCCGCTCGAACAGCCCGGCGGCGCAAACCATCGCCCAGGGCGTGTTGACGTACCAGCTCCCTTCGCCGAGGATTCGATCCAGACAGTCCGTGGGGTCAGGAATCGGCTTTTCGGCGGCCATCTTGGCGCGCCACTCGCAGCAGAGCAGATCAATATTTTCGGAAAACCGCTCCAACCCGGCTGAAGCGGCCTCCAGGGCCAGGTCGAAATGCCGCAGCTGATACTCGATCGAGCTCAAGGAACACCAGCACTCGATCAGATGGCATCCTTCCTCCAATCCAGCCTGCTCACAGATGAGAACTTGCATTCGGAATGCCCGGTCTTCGGGAGTTTTCTCCCTGAGGTACTGATCCAGGATTTCCTGATAGCACTCGAGGGACTCCTTCCGTCGCCCAAGACACCAGAGGACATAGGCGCGCCGGGCGAACAACGATTCTCCCTCACACCAGGGCCACGCTCGATCGCACTGGTAGTTGTCGATGCAACGGTCGACGAATACTCTCGCTAACTCTTCCCGGCTCATCCGGCTCGGAGAGACGTCGTGATCGCGGCAGACGTTCAGTGCCTCCTCGTAAAGGGCCAGGGCCTGGTCGCGAAGCTTCTGGCTGACGCTTACCCAGTCAAGCTTGCGCGCGCGGGCGAGAATCGCATCCACTTTTTTAACCGAATCGTCCAGCACCTTTCACTCCAGTTCCACCCAATCGCTGTGGTTTCATTTTCTCTTAAAGAATCTTTGCGGCGCTCCGGATTCTTTCGAGCATTAGAAAGATCGTCTCCCCGTCTCCGGAGAAGTCGCCCCGTGAGCGGATATCCTTCACGATGGAGTCCAAGGAGAGTTCGGCGTCCGCTGGAAGATTGGCCAGTACACTCTTCAAGCTTGGGCTGCCATCACCAGCAACTGCCTGCCCCACGGTTGCGATTTCGTCTTTCCTCTGCGATATCCTTGCTCCGGCCTTTCGTTCCAGGACGAACAGCGCTTCCGCGAGGCGGATATCGTAGGTGTGGTCCGTGTGCGCTCGTTCCCGGCCTGCCTCTGCTATCTCCTGCCGCGCCTCCTCGTTCGCCAGATAGAAATCGATATGGCGGCGGAGCTCCGCCAGGTCACCGTATGTCACCACTTCCCGACCCGGCCGGAATAGCTCCGGCAAAGGCCCGCGTTGGTCGACCAGTTGAAACCCGCCGCATCCGCAGATCTCAAAAGTCCGCGGATTGACGAAGTCGCCGTACGGTTCCACACCCTCATACATATTGGAGGAATGAAGATTCAGATTGAGCCGCGTTTGGTGGATGATTTCGATCATTTCCTCGATGGAGTACTCATGTCCTTCGTTCTGAAGAATCGGCAGCAGGGCAGGGTTGCGGCGCCATTCGATCCCCCAGATCTTGAAATCGTAATCGAGAAGCCCCTCGAAAAGAGCGCGCCGGTTGTAATAACCCGCTCCTGCAAACGAGATATCCATCGTAAACTCCACCGGACTATCCGGGGGGTGGTGAAGAGTGGGATCGCAGGCGAGAGGAAGGTAATGAAAGTCCTCCAATCCCAGGGCCCGAAGCTCCGAGAAAAAGTCTCCGCGCTGAATGGTGAAGAAAACATCAACGCGCGGAGCGATGTCGCGCCAATAGCTCATGTGACGGTAGTTCTCAACAAACCAGAAGGCCGTGGGGATCCCCTTGCTTCGCAACTGGTCAAGCGTAGAGGCAGTGACCGGCGTCTGCGCAAGCAGGAACACAAGGTCGGGTTTCTCTTCGGCTACCTTGGCCAGGAGCAAGTCACTCACGTACTGGATGAAAGCGCCCTTGAATCGCGTTTGGTGGTTTTCGCCCCGAAGGATCTCTTCCACTTTGGAATAGGCGGGATAAAAAGGACTCGGGTCGAACTCTATGACGCGATGTCCGAGTCGCCGGAATGCGGATGCCACGTATCGGGCCGTCGTGATCGAACCCCCATGCATGGGTCCGGCGACAAGGATACGCCACTTCGAGGGCGAGGAAAGCTTCCGGTCGATGCTCTCCAGAACGGGTCTGTACCGTTTACCGTCGGCGTCCGTCAGGGCGGATTGTTCCAGGCGCTGTGCACCCTGGGAAAGGGCACGAAAAACGGCAGCCTCGCACCCGACAGAGTCGGTGAGGTGAAAGGACAAAGAATCCGCCCAGGGCGTGTAGTCATAATCCTCGAGGGCCTTTCGGAGGAGCGCGGGACGGGATTCGATCGCCAGAACCCAGAGGGGCTCGCATTTCAATACGGCCCGGAGATCGTACCCGAGCCCGACGCCGACAACAACGTAGCGACCCCCGGGCTGAAGATCCCAATCCTTCGCCTGATTCTCGGCTTCTTCCGCGGGCGCGTATGCGCTGTGAATGAGTTTTCCTTTGAGCTTCGCCGTCTGCCCGCCATCCTTGGCGTCGAGAAACTCCAGGCCGGGATCCGGCGGGGCGTTTCGAAGGATCTCAGCGAGCTCTGGAGATCGCTCCGCAATCCATTTCAGATTTTTCTCAAACAGGGTCATTTTGCACTTTAGCCTTGGAAGTTGCCTGCTGCTTCAACTGCAGGGCCTTTTCGTTATTCGGATCGAAAACGAGGACCGTTTCCGCTCGTTCCCGCGCCTTGTCGAATTCGCCCACGACAATATAGAGGTCGCCGAGTTGAAGCTGGACTTCGAGGTTGCCGGGAGAAAAGTCGAGAACCTTCTCGAGAGCTGGGATCGCTCCCCGTGGATTGTTCTTTTTCATGCAACGATCGACAAGGAGTAGAAGGGCTTCTTGATTCTGGAAATCTGTTTCCAGAATTTCCTGGATATCGTGCAGAGGATCCTCCTCACCAGTCTCTATCAGTGTCCGGGCGAGACCCAGGCGTGACGAAATGTCGTCCGGTTGCCGCTCAACAAGAACTCGATAGGTTTCAAGTGCCCGCTTCAGGTTTTTCAAGCCAAGGAAGACCTCTGCGGCCATCTTCAGGTCGGCCGTAGAAATCGAGTCCAGCGATCCGGCTTCATTCAGGAATCCGGCAGCGATTTCGTTCTTCCCGAGGCGGAAACAGCAACAGGCCTTCAGAACACCAAACGCCGTCTTCTCTTCTTCGTCAGAAAGTCCAGCTTCAGCGACACTCAGCTTCCGAAAAGCCGTCTTGTACTTTTCCCACCGAATGTGCCACCGAGCCGGATCCAAGATTGAAAAAACAGGCCGGGCCAGAAGACGATATTTGCCCGTAAAGAAGTCACGCAAGTCCGACTCGGAAACGTTGGCGATCTCAAGCCGATCCCCCCGCAAGGTTCGGCGCGGTCCCAGCCGGGCCTCCAGACACTTCGGATCGACTTCGCCGGAGATCTTCTCGATCTCGAATCCTGCATCGGTCAAGAGAGCGCGTATCTCATCGAGGAGGAAATCACCGCAGTCGCCAGGAGTATCGCTCCCATTCTCCCATGTCTCGAGGCGCTCCTCGATTCGGGGGAAAAAACGCGCATTTTCAAAACCGAGCACAAGCATGCCTTCCTGCTGAAGGACCTCGTGGGACTTTTCCAGGTCAGCGAACTGATGTGAGTCAAACCGCGGGATAAACACACACGCATATTGATCCTCTCCCCGGGAGGAGGAATCGACCACTGGATAACCCCGCCCCCGAAGAACCTCAACAACAGAGTCGACGCGGTCACCAAGGACAAGAATGGAAGAACAATCCTGCGGAATCAGATCGATGCCGTTTGTCTGCCCTGAAGGGGGGAGCTCAGCCATCTCTCGGGGAATTCCTTACGGGTTTGTCGGGCTTTCTGTTCCGTTGGCCTGATTTCTGGAGAAGTTCCTGGGAACGGATAGAAGGAGCGTTCATGCAAAGAGAGAGCGCGTGCGGGGAACAGACTGTCGAGATGCGTGGAGCGGTCCTCAATCTTTGAGTTTCTCAGCCGAAACGGCCTGGAGGTGCTTGACTACCTCCTTCATCCTTTCCGCTCGTGGGGCCAGTTCGTATACGAGCAGGTCACGCAAGAGAACTTTGTCATCGGACTGGATGGCCTTGCCCAATTTCTCGAAGCATTGGTTCAGGTCGTGGTACCACGACTCAAGGGTTACTCCGCCGATCTCCGTGGATTTAACGTCGATTTCAAGAAACGTGGTCGCCTGCCGCACGCAGGTCTGCATGGCGTCCCATGCGCCCAGAATCTTGTCCAGTTCCTCCATGGCCACTTGGGCATCGGGGCCCGCGAGCATCTGGCCGGATTTCCTGAGAGAATCGGCCAGATTGGGCAAGGCTGAATCCACAACGTTCAAATGTCCGTCCACAACGTCGGACGACTTCGCGGTCCCAATCTCCAGCACTGAATGTTGTTCTAGAGAATGACTCGCTACTTCGGCGATGGAGGCAATCTCGAGGAGCTCTCCATCCAGCTTCAGTTCGACCACGCAGCGTTTTCGACTGTCGAGGTGTTTATCAATCGCCGCGAAGACTTCCCCCAGAGAACGCAGATTCTCCTGAAATGGAAAATCGGACTTGTCAATTTGGACATTCACTGTTTTCCGTCCCTGATCGAGCCGAAATTACCGGACGACTGCCTCGCCATTATATGCATCTGGCAAGAAAAACATCAACTTCGGGGGAGGACTTTGACCCATTTCTCTTCTTTCACCCAGGGCGGGGATCCGCCGATTAACTTCGTCCGCCCAAAACATCGGGCCTCCTCGCCGGGAAGGGTAAGCTCCTCGAGGACAAAATCCTGGTCCCGCAACGTCTGAAAGGTTTCCTCAGCGGACCTGCGGGCCGATTCGGCGGAATTGCATCTTCCCTCGGCGAGTCTGACCAGCGTCTCAGCGCGGTGGTTAACAGGTGCCGACACATAGGCGCAAGATCCGGGAAGGTCAGTCAGGGCCTCGAGCCTGGTGTCCCAAGGGAAGGAAGGATCCAGGATGACGAATCGTCGTCGTTGGGAGCTGTCCCATGTCCTCGCTTGGACCTCGCCTGTCCGCACAAGCTCGAACCCTGCCGACTCGGCCAACGCTCTCAAGAAAGGAGTGGCGCAGGAGGAGACCACGACGACTTTTTCGTCCCGGTCCGGCGGATGGTGGGCCAGTAACCGCGACAGCCTCCTCGCCTCCGCGGCCTGATTCTCAGGCCAACGGGCCAGAACATTGTGCACCAGGGCCTCGACGCGATGCTGATAGGTGTGACGCGCCAGGACCTCTCGACGGCCGATTTCGGCAATCCCTTCGCGCTCCGAATCATGGGTCAAGTAGTACTGGACTTTCTCTTCGAGATTCTCATCAGAGTACTTCACGTAGTGAACGCCATCCTCAAACAAGTCGTCCAGCCCTTCCGCATCGTCGGTTAAGAGCAGGCTGCCGCTGCACAGCGCCTCGAATACCCGCATGTTGAGGTCGTATCGAATCGCATTATTGAAAACGATCTTGGAACGGCAGAAGACTCGAGTCATGTCCTGCAGAAAGGCGCGTTCCGCATGGAAATCAAAGGCGGATTGCAGCCTTGTGATAAGATTCCCCCGCCTTTGAAAAATCCCGGTTCCCATGCTTCCCACGAAACCGATGTCGTATTGACAAGGTTCGGGCATCTTTCCGTGGACTTCCGGGTCTGCGGCGAGAGGAAGCCAGTAGACGTAAGGGCACCCTGCGGCCTGAAACTTCTCGACGTACGCGCGCTGCGCGACAAATACGACGTCAAACTTCTTCGCCCAGGAAAGATGCCGGTGCAGGTTCAGGTGGTTATCGATAAGATAGGCGGCCTTGGGACACGAAAGCAAACCAATATCGAGAGGAAGATAGTTCACGCCGGACTCAATCCAAAGAAAGAGATCCGGTTCCCAACCTTCAGGAAGAGCAGGAAGAGCCTTGGCGAGTGGGCTCGTTTCATCGATGGCCACATCATGGGGCTTGACCAGGTCAACTACCATCCGCATGTTCCATTGGTGCAGGAATTCCTCCCTGATTGTGGGACCGAGGCTGATAACCTCATGTGTCTCTCTGAGCGCTCGCTCAATATAGCTTCCTGTTGTTGTGGGATTGGCGACATAGCTGATCAGGATTTTCGCTCGGGGTGTCGGAGTTTCTTCTGCGGTTTGGGCCAGAGCCGAAAGACGCCTTTCACGGCTGCGTGAAGAGACTTTGTCGATGACATCGTGCCAATTCCGGGCAAACCGGTCTGTCGAGAACTGCGATTCAACTGTCTGGCGGGCTTTCTCCCCCATTCGACAGGCCAGTTCCTGATCGGCAAGCAGCTCTCCGATTCGGTCTCGTAAGTATTCCACGTCATCTGAGATGAAACCGTTCTCCCCATCGACAATCGGAGAGGTGGCATTTTGTGTCGAAACGACCGTCATTCCCGTCGCCATCGCCTCCAGCATGGACAGGTTGTAACCGTCCTCCCAGCCGTCGACGGTCGTGTTGAGGTAGAGCCGATGACTGCGATAGGCAGCTTTCAACTCGTCGAAGTCTTTGGCCGGCCGTGAGAAGGGAATTGTCGGGTTCTTGCCGAGGATCGTTGAGGGGAATCCGGTAGCGATCCGGCACTGCACGTTATAGCCCGTCATGACGCTTCTCTCCACCAGCTCGTTTCCGACACGCAGGATGGTCGGCTGATCCCCCCGGTGGGGGCCGAACTCACTGGTATCGATACCTGGAAGAATGACGGTTCCGCCCCGCCGAAGATCCCAGTCGGATTTCTTCAGTTCAGAAATGAACACGAGCTCGACTTCATCGTAACAGGAGTCAATCAGGGCCCGGACGGATTCCAGATACCCTTCCTTGTCGATGTCCTGGTTTGAGAAGTGAGCCTCCGACTTGAAGAGGTTGTGGAAGACCATGATCTTCGGAACGCACCAGTCCCGGATGACCCCAAGGTCCCCCAAACGGTGGACCACGGCGGCGGAGTACATGCCTCGGTTCGCCTTCTCACAGGCTTCATCAATTTCGATTACCTGAGCCCCAGCTGGAAACGGGCGGAATTCCTCCCTCCAGGCAAAGACACCCGAGTCGGTTTTCGGAAAGACGATTTCCAAGGGGATGTTCGCTCGCGCCATGAGGGAGATATACGGCTCATGGCGATTAAATGTAAGTACAGGCTTCATAATGGATTATATGCGGTCAGGGAATAAGCATCCCAATTTGACACCAGGCCCGAAACAGTGATAGATTTTATCGTGAGTAGAGGTTGGTTGGTTAGAAATATTCTTAATGTCCTCGGTCAGATGAAAAGGGGTCTAAGCTTAAGATCGGCAATTTTTGCCGGTTTCTGCACGGGCAAATGATAGAAGAACTGAGACAACGATTCGCCAATGTGATCAACTGTCGCCGTTGCGGGAAGGTCTTCGCACGTGGCCTGGGGCAATTGCTCTTCTCGTCCCGAATGTCGCGGCTCTGTCCGGTCTGCTTGGAGGTGGAGGAGAGGGAAGTTGACGAGGTCCAGAACCTCCTTTCTCTCCGGGGGAGTATGTCGATTGCCGAATTGAGCGAGGAGACCGGTATCGAGGAGGGGGCCATAAACTGGTACCTGAGAGAGGATGTGATCCAAATTCCGGAGCAAACCGCACTGGAAAGACCATGCCCCCGGTGCGGGAAGGTGGTGGAGTTCCGAGGCCGATATTGTCCTCTCTGCACCCTGGAGGTTCGTTCCAGCCTGTCCGAAACCGCTTTGGCCCTCAAGAATCGATTGCGGATCGGGGAAGGCATCTTCCGCCCCCGCCGCAGACATGGCGAATCTTCGGAGGGAACTGTTACCGGCGCCCGCAGTGCGCTGCGGCGAAAAAGGGGCGCAGGTGCAACCGACGAGGATTACGGAACCCACGGAAAGTACAACCCTTGATTCCTTCCCGTTCCCCGCTCCGATTTCTCCTCTTCTTTCCTTTCTCTGAATTGCCTGATTGAACCGCCCCGACGCCGAATTCCGGATAAATATCGAGAATATATTCACACGTCTCTGGGATGAAGCGATGAAGATTTTGTTATATTACGGGATGACATCAAAAAAGCTGAATATAACTCACAGAAAAGGAGTCGAAAAGGTTCAAGAGAGATAATCTCTCAATTCTTGACAAGTAATCCATAAAACTTGACTGAAGCACAAACAACTGATACAATATTAACAAATAAAACTCCAGGCCTATAGCTACAGAAGGAGTGTCAGATGGTGAGATTCCCTCCGATGACAACCGGGGATGTGGCGCGGTATTGTCATGTAACAGTTCCGGGGGTTTTGAAGTGGATCAAGGCCGACAAGCTAAGGGCCTATTCGACCCCGGGAGGGCATTTCCGAATCAGACCGCAGGATTTCCGACGGTTCCTCGAAGAGAACGAGATGCCGGTCGACGAGGAGTTCTTCCTGGGGAGTCCGATTCGAATTCTGGTCGTTGACGACGAAGAGGAGATTCGCGACGCGATTGTCAGCTCGCTGGAATCGAGTGGGCTGGGCTGTGAAACGGACACTGCCGCTGATGGCTATGAGGCGGGGGTGAAGATTGCCCGATCGCGTCCTCATTTTGTTCTGTTGGACCTGAAAATGCCTGGGCTGGACGGCTTTGCGGTCTGTACAAAGATTAAGTCTGATCCGGACCTGGGTGGAATAAGAGTTCTTGCCATGACCGGTTACTACACTCCGGAGAATGTGAACCGGATAATGGATTGTGGGGCAGACGGGGTTATGGCAAAACCATTTTCGTCCAAGGAACTTGTTGAGCGGATCCGAGAGCTGATTGGCGAGTCACGCGCCGCGTTGAACAAGGTTGGAACTCGGAGGCGAATCAGGAGGTGATGACAGTTCCAGCCATACACTTCTAGGGGAAGGGGAAAGAAGGGAGAAATGGCCGATTCCGGTCGTTTCTGGGGGGTCTGTTTTTGTCAGCCCCATTGAGAATAACGGGGAACACTGGAGAGGTTCACCGAGTGAGGCTCCAAGATAGTTGCGCGGGTGGTTCAGGAGAAAACCATGTCGCACAGGTCAAAACACGGGTTCACTCTAATAGAGCTACTGATAGTCGTTGGAATCATCGGGATACTTGCAGCGATCCTCCTTCCGGCGCTGGGGACCGCGCGCGAGGCTGCCCGCCGAAAGAGTTGCCAATCCAACCTCAGGCAAATCGGATTAGCGCTGGAAATGTATTCAAACGAATGGGGAGGGGACTATCCCCCCAAGTCGCCCCATGTGGGGTGCTTTTTTGTCGATCCGGCGGCGGTCTACCCACGCTATTCGGATGAGTTGGAGACTTGGATATGCCCCTCGGATACCCAGACCGTCGAACAGGTTATGACACCGAGCGCGTCCGAGCCCGCGTGGGTCAATGCAGACGGCGAGCTGGATATGAATCGGCTGCGAGCGTTCGCGGACGTGAGCTACACATACCTGGGATGGGTGATTACCCGGGACGATGTATTTGTTCCGAATCCGTTGGAAGGCCTTCTGGGGATATACCTGAGCTTGGATCCTCTGAGCGGCGCTTATGATCAAGATGTCCAGATCCCAGGATTGCAGGGCGGACCTCCCTTACATATTCCCCGCTTCCGCAAGGGGATCGAGCGATTCATGATCTCAGACATAAACAATCCCGCGGCGAGTGCGGTCTCAACGAGTCAGATCCCGGTGGCGTGGGATACGCTGGGTTCGCTGGTCAAGATTTTCAACCATGCTCCCACTGGATGCAATGTTCTATATTTCGACGGTCATGTGGAGTTTGTTACCTATCCCGGAGCCTTCCCTGTTTCGCCCAACTGGGCTGAAGTGAGCAGCCTGGGGGCGGCAATCTGACTGTGACAGGCGGTGCCCAATTGCATGGGGCGTCCGTATTCAGCTCAAAGGAGAAGTATGGGTCATGCCTTCGAGACAAAGGGCGAACCAATTGAACCCGACATCATGAGTGTGGGACAACTGCAAGCTGGAGACGAGAATAGAACCGGACAGGAAGCTGTCGGCGACTCCAGGCCGGACTCGCCCGGGCAGGACAACATTCTTTTCATCGGCCCTGACGACTACGCGGGCGAGCTGGAGGACTCACCCCCACATTTCCTTGTCGTGGACGACGAGGAAGCCGTGGGGCAGGTCATAATTGAACTGCTGGACACGCGGGGATTCAAGGCCGACTGGGCCTCGACCCCTACTGAGGCCCTTAGCCGACTGGCAGAGAAAGAATATGATACGGTGATCACGGATCTCCGGATGCCGGGGATGGACGGCATAGAGCTCGCTCGGCTCGTCAAAGAAAGCCATCCCCACACACCCATCATACTCAACACAGGCCACGGAACTCTGGACTCAGCCATCGAAGCTTTGCGGTCGGAGTTTCAGGACTACATCAAGAAACCGTTCTCAACCACTGAACTCTTTGGAGCGGTTGATCGAGCGCTCGAACGGCGGCGGCTTACTTTGCTGAACCGGCACTATCAGGAAACGCTCGAACAGATCAATGATGTGGTCACAGCCGTTTCCCAAGGAAAGGATTCGCAAGAGGTCTTTGAACTAATCGATGACACACTCGGCGGGGTGCTTCCGGTGGATCGCATCGCGGTCGCGCTGCTGGATGAGGACGTGGGGGTGGACACGCTCGAGGTGAAGTTCGTCGGAGGTGAGCGACTTTCTTCGATTACTAAAGGGTATCGAGCTCGAATTCGGAAGTCTTCAACACTGTGGACCGTGGCTGAGAAGAAGAAGGCACGGATCATCCGGAACTTGAAACGGTTCATGGAAGGAACGGCCTCGTCCTCAGAGGAGACGAGAATCCTGGTCCAGGAAGGGGCATTGTCAAGCTTGACCGTTCCCTTGATTGTCTCGGACCGATGCATCGGATTTATGTTCCTTTCCTCGGACAAAGAAGACAGCTATACACGGCAGCATGCGCAGTTTCTCCATGCGACCGCCGGGCAATTAGCCTCGACCATAGAAAAATCAAACCTCATATTCCGTCTGGGAAAGACCAATGAGGATCTGGTCCACTTCCAGAGCGAGCTGCGAAGGCATAACGCGGCCCTCGAGCAGAAAGTGCAAGAACGGACTCGAGACCTCATCGAGACCCAGGACACTGCCGTGTTCTCTCTCGCGAAACTGGCCGAATCGAGGGACTACGAGACAGGACTCCACCTGGAACGGATGCGGAACTTTGTCCGAGCGCTGGCGCTGCAGTTGCAAGAATCAGAGAAGCATAAGAGCTACATCGACGACCACTACGTGGCGGATATCTTCCGGTCAGCTCCCCTCCACGATATCGGAAAAGTGGGCATCCAGGACAGCATTCTCCTCAAACCCGGGAAGCTGACCCCTGAGGAATTCGAGATTATGAAGACCCACGCGTCCATCGGCGGAGAAACGCTTGCCGCCGCGGATTCAAAGCTCCGGGGCGAGTCCTTCCTCCGGATGGGAAAGGAGATTGCCTTTCATCACCATGAGAAGTGGAATGGGACCGGATATCCGGAGGGACTGAAGGGAGAGGAGATCCCCCTTTCGGCGCGAATTGTGGCATTAGCCGATGTTTACGACGCTCTGCGGATGAAGCGAGTCTACAAGCCTGCGTTTCCACATGAGAAAGCGCGGGATATCATCATCTCCGAACGCGAGAAGCATTTCGATCCGGACATCGTGGACGCTTTTCTCGCGGCTGAAGACGACTTCCTCACCATCCATCACCAGTATATGGAACCTGGCGAAATGGAGGAGACCGAGACAGCCTAGTCGCCCGAGGGTTGGGCGAAGAGAGCCTCGACAAACTCGTCGGGAGAGAAAGGCCGCAGGTCCTCCAGCGCCTCCCCGACTCCAACGTATCGAACCGGAAGGTTGAGTTCATCCTGGATGGCCACAACGATTCCCCCCTTGGCCGTCCCGTCCAGTTTGGCAAGGACAATCCCCGTTACTCCGAGAGCTTCCGTAAAGGCACGCGCCTGGGAAATCGCGTTTTGTCCCATTGTGGCATCCAGAACGAGAAGCGTCTCGTGGGGCGCCCCCGGGACAATCTTGTTGGCCACCCGGGCGATCTTTTTCAATTCCTCCATCAAGTTGACTTTGGTGTGGAGCCGGCCGGCGGTGTCGACCAGGAGATAATCGATCCCTCTGGCGACCGCGGCCTCCGCGGCATCGTACACTACGGCGGCGGGATCGGATCCGTCCTGGTGCTTGATGATCCCGGCGCCCGCTCGCTCGGCCCAGATACCAAGCTGATCCACAGCGGCGGCGCGGAAGGTGTCTGCCGCGGCAACGAGAACTTTCTTGCCCCCCTGGCCCAAAAGACAGGCCAGTTTTCCTGTGGTGGTAGTCTTCCCGGTTCCGTTCACACCGACCATCAAGATTACCGTGGGAGAATCCCCTGAAGCCAGGGCGGGATGCTCTTCCCGACACAAAACGTCTTTGATCGAGTCCTTGATAAGGTCGTAAAGCAATTCGGGTTCGCGGATTTTCTCCTCTTTGACGCGATCGCGTGTCTCTTCGAGGATTTGAAGTGTGGTCTTCACCCCAACGTCCGCCTGAATCAGGATTGCCTCCAATTCCTCGAAGACTTCTTCATCGATCTTGCCGGAAAGGCGGAGCACTTGAAGGGTTTTCTCCGCCAAACCTTTTCGAGTCTTGGCTAATCCGTCTCGCAGACGCCGAAAGAAGGATGGTCGTTTGTTTTCCATAGTGCACGTCAGAGTTTTGAGGATTCGTATTGCAGAGGATTAAAGCCTGGCTGCTATGCCAATAGTAACATTGGGCCGAGTCAAAGATCGAGCAGGAATGGGCCTCTCCTGCCCCACCGCCTGAATGGAGCTTTGTTCACTTCGCGTTCGTGCACATCAACAACGCTCGTGCACTCATCGGAAATCGGCGAGATTGGTCGGATTATTCTTCGGTGGCTGCGGTGAGCGCAGACTCGATGAAGGATTCGGCGCCCCGCATTCCGACAGATTCGAAGAAGTCTTCCTCCCGAAGCGGAATCTGATCGTCCTCGGGGGTTCCCAGACGCCAGAGATAGTGGACAATGCTGTAGAGCTGCGGTTTGACTTCCCCCTCGAACACGGTTGGAAACGAGGGATCATCGCCATATTCTATATAATCCCAGAAGGTCGGCATCTTGGTTCCCGGTTGCAGGGAGAGAGGATCGCGCATCCAGTCCAATATCCACGTCGGTTTGAGACGATCCCTGGCTAAGAAAAGATCAGGCGCCAGGGAGGCCTTGTCGACATCCGTCAGGTCCTCCCCCGGGCGGCGATGGCACTGGGAGCACTTCGCGGCGGTATAGAGAAACTTCCCGGCTTCCAACATTTCGGGGGTCGTTTCTGCGGGCCACGGTTCCGGGAACGGGTAAGGTTCATCGGCAATGTGGGAGAAGTATGCCAGGAACGTGTTGACTTGGTCGGGCTGGAACTCGAATGTGGGCATCCGGACCTCCAGCCAAGGCCGAATTACGTAAGGGTTATAGAGGAATTGGAACAGCCAGGGCATCTGGACCTTTCTTCCTTCCCCTTCGAGCCACGGCGGATAGTCCGCGGCCAACTCGATAGTGGATTGGATCGCCCCGCCCCATTCCTCTAATTGATGACATGCCTGGCAGTTGTTCTCGCGAATCAGCCGCCTTCCGTTTTCGACGTCCTGTTCCTTCGGCGTCAGGGTGTCGAACATCGGGGCATGAACGACATCCTTGGTCATCCCAATGGCCGCGGTGACAATAGCCTCCCGATCATATGGCGTCAGATTGAACTGAGGCATCTTGAGATGCTCCTCGGCCTTCTTGAGCTTCCCTCGATCGAAGATCCGCGTGTTTCCAAGTTTGGCTAGAAGCCACGCCTCCCGAGTCTCGGGAATCTCGTCATGCAGCAGGCCAAAGTCCAGCCGTGCGACCGGCTTGCTTCCCCATTCGCTCAGCTCCGTTCCGATTCTTTTCGCGTCTTCAAATCCCTTGATGTTGTGGCAGCCATAGCATCCATACCGGATTATCATTCTCTGCCCGACATAGTTGAGTTTCTGCTCGGTGGACATGGATTGCAGTTCTTCTTCAGCCTGCTTCGTTGTCCGGGTGGCCATCAGACCTTCCTTGCAAACTTCATTCAGTATCGCGGGATCGATGTCGGGCGTCGGTTCTTGCAACGACGGATCATCGAGGGACATCAAGTAAGCGGTAATGCTGGCGGCATCCTCATCCGACAGACGGAGGTTCGGCATCCGTGTCTCGGAGTTGTACTGTTTCGGGTCTTTGAGCCAATTGAAGGCCCACTCGGCATTGATCTTCCCGCCTGTTTTCGCCAGGGAGGGCCCGAACTGCCGGGCCTTCTTGAAAAGCAGGGCGGCATCTCCGTTGGGATCCTCGAATTCCTCCGCGTTCAGGTCGGTGATATGACAGGCAAGGCAGCCTCTGGATTGGACAAGCTGTTCTCCGGCTGCGACATCGGCGGAATCGAGGGGCGCTTCGTATTCCGGCTTTTCGGAGACATCGAACAGGTACTGGACGATCCCTTGAATTTCCACGGCGTCCCGTTCGGGATCCGTGTTTTCGAGGCCGAAGAATTGGGGCATCTTGGTGGTCGGCCGGATCGATTTGGGGTCGGCAATCCACCTGTGTGCGAATTCGGGTGTCGTCTTAGAAGCGATCTTGTTCAGATCGGGCCCGACCTGTTTGAGCGATCTCGTCTCAAAGGTCTTGAAGAGATGGCAGCTCCAGCAGCCTCGGGTTTCCATGAGCCAGATGCCGTGGTTAAGCTTGGCGGCCTGGGGAACATCGACGGTTTGTTGATGGCATTTGAAGCAGGAAGACTCAATGTATTGCATGGGCAGCATGGGCTCTTCCCAGTGGTGCCTTTTGTGCCAGTGGTGTTTCTCCACCCATTCCCTTTTCTGCTCGTCGTCTCTGGGGGTATGGACCGAACTGGTGAACGTCAAACCGCGGCCGTCGCCGGCGTGGCAAGAAGTGCAACCGAAGGATTGCAGAGGATGGGTGGATTCATCCGAGAGGTACAGATCCAAGTTCGGATGCGTCCGGTAAGGCTGCTCGAAATCTTCGTAGCCGGGCTTGTCGATCGCCAGGTGACAGGTCATGCATCGATCGACGCGCTCGACCTGAATGAAGTTGAGGTCGATCTCAAGGTCGTGAAGGATGGCCTGCTGAACGCGGATGCTCGGATTCATGAGGTCCAGGATGGGAGCGTTACGCACAAAGAAGGTGAAGTTTTCGGCGGTCTCGTCGAGCTTCTCCTCCAGGAGCGCTACTTCCTTCGTGATTTCTCCGATCTCTTTCTCGATCCGAATCCTGGCCTCCTCATACTGGGTCACTCGGGCTTCAACCTCGGCGACGGCGGTGTCGGCCGCTTCGAGGACGAGGTTCTTGTCGTTTAATGCCGTTTCCAGTTCATCGAGCTCGGCCTTTTGTTCGGGGGTGTCCTTTTGATGGGACAAATCGACCTCGTAGAAGTATTTTGCGGAGTCATAATTCTGCTTTATCTCCTGGTAGTCCTTGTCGATGGCATATCGATCCCCGCGCGCCGCTTCGAGATCCTCGAGAGCCTGTTCGTAATCGCTCCGGCTCGCCAGGAATTCCTGGTTGGCGGCTTCCAGTTCCGTTTCTTTGGCCTCGTACTGTTCTCGGTCAATCGCATCCTGGCCCGCTTCCCACTCCTTCTCCGTTTTTACCCGGTCGCGCTTGAGGAAGGTGCGCTGGTGGATCTTCCACTCTTTGGAGTAGTCGTCGAGGATCATCCAGATGACAACAAATAGAAAGACACACGACAAGACGGAGAATATGATGTTGAGTCGTGGGATATTGTAGGCGGTGTCTGGTTTAGCGCGTGGCAAAGAATTGTTCTCCGTGCAATGTGCTCAGTGCCGAGTGCTCAGTGCGAAGTGCTCGATGCAATGTGATCTGCGCAACTTCGCACTTCGCACTGTCAACTTCGAACTGTTCCTTCAGACATTAAAGAAATATTCCGGTATCGCAAGAATGTACTTCAGGTTAAAAGCCCATCGCAGATACATCTTGATGAGCAGCCCGAACATGGACAACCCCAAAAACATGGTTACGTTGTAACGTAAGAAGCCGAGTTTTTCGGACATTCTCCGGCAAAAGGTCTTCGCCAACAGGGGCGGAATAGCAATAAAGTAGAAGAGCAGCACGAAAATCCCCGGCAATTCTCTCACAAACCAGTTGCCGGGCAGGGGCCGGGTGAGCCCCTTGACCCAGACGAATTCGGACAGGTTTACGTTGATCAATGGAACGATCTTGTGAACGTCCCAGAATTCATAGGGATGGTAAAAAGTCCAATTGGGCCCGCGAAGAAAGGTTCCCTGTACGGTCAAAAAGATCCACAGAATGGCGAAACCGAAGAGAAAAACGCTGATGGCGAACTTCCGCTCGTTAAAGGTATGGTATCCATTTCCCTTGGGATTATTGTCAATAAAGGGGATGGCCATCAGGCCGAAGATGATGAACCCGGGAAGCAAAACGCCCGCAATCCAGGGATCAAAATAGACCAGCATCTCCTGCAAGCCCAGAAAATACCACGGCGCCTTGGACGGGTTCGGCGCCGCGGTCGGATTGGCCGGTTCTTCCAGGGGCGCCTTCAGGAAGATGGACCAGAGGATCAGCACGATGGTGCACACGATCATGGCAAGAAATTCGATAAAAACCAAATCGGGCCAGACCAGGACCTTGGGAATTTTTTCTTCCGATTCGTAAGGTTTTCCTCCATTGGCAAGCCGCTCGTCGTTCTTGTTTGCCAGGAACATGCTGTACCAGACAAAGAAACTGAAGATAAAGATCAGGGCAACAATCGGCACATTGTCGGGCTTGGTCACGATAAGGCGAAAATTGGGATCGATCAGGCTGAAGAGGAAAAGGGCCACTGTGACAGCGAGCGCCCCGATCCCGAACTTGATTCCAAATACCACCTTCCGAAACCTGAGGGCCAGTACGAAGAGGATAATAAGCAAGGTGAAAACGATCCGGGGATCGTTTCCGAAGATGGGAGCAATAAGGCTTATAAACCAATCAGGCATTTTGTCTTGACTTTCCCTTTACACTTTAAATCGACATTGTTTTTCTCTCAGGGCGCCGAAACGCTTGGGGATCTTTCTTGTGGAATGCGGCTGCAAAAACGCCCCCCGCGAACGAGCCCCCCGCCAGAGGCCGTCATAAAACCGGCCCCATCGCAGGAATCACATCGGTCCGGAAATGCCGCCGTCTTTTCTTACGCGCCAGAAATGGATCGCCATCAAGAGAGTCGCCACAAAGGGGACGGCGACGCAGTGGAGGACGTAAAACCTTAACAAGGCTGCCGGACCGACCGCCCTGGCCCCCAACAATGCGAACCGCGCGTCCGAGCCGGCGTGAACCAGGCTGATGTCCCCCGGCAGTTTCAGCAGGGAGGCGCCGGGACCTTCAAGTCCGGCGAAGGGCGTCGCCCGGCCCATATTGGAACCGACAGTCACAGCCCACATTGCCAATTGGTCCCAGGGAAGGAGGTATCCTGTGAAACTGAGAAATAAGGTCAACACCAAAAGGATCACTCCAATACCCCAGTTGAACTCCCGCGGCGGCTTGTAGGAACCTGTCATGAACACGCGCAACATGTGCAGCCATACGGTAATGACCATCGCGTGCGCGCCCCATCGGTGGATTTCGCGCATGAGTCCCAAGGGGACCTGCTCACCCAGGTCTTCAACATCAAAGAATGCGTACTCGGTTGTCGGGCGATAGTAGAACATCAGAAGGATCCCCGTGACCACGAGGACGAGAAAGAGGAAGAACGACAGGCCGCCCATGCACCAGGTGTAACTCATCCGAATTCCAGAGGTGCGGACTTTCGTCGGGTGAAGGTGAAGAAACACGTTCTGAAGTGATATCAGGGTCCGGAGACGCCGGTCGCCCGCAGGTGGGCCGTGCCGGAACACGGACTTCCAGACTTGCGACTTGCGCAGCTTTTGAATCTGATCAATCAGTTTCTGCATGGTCGAATCGCGGTTCCTGTAAGTTTCGGCTCAGTTTCAATAGAGTTTTGAGTGAGTCACTGCCTGGGCGTCAGACTGGAATGAACGAATTCGGATCGGTCCACTGCCCCTTTCCCTGCAAGTATATCGAGGCTTTGTCCACCACCAGGTTACCATTTGTCGCGACCGTGATCTTAAAGCGCTCGAGAGGCCGGGGAGCGGGACCCTCAAAATGAATGCCCGTGATGTAAAAGCCGCTCCCATGGCACGGACACTTGAATTTTTTCGCAATGGGGAGCCAGTTAGGAATGCAGCCCAAATGCGTGCAAGTGGTCGAGAGAGCATAAAGAATGGTTCCCCGCCGAACGATCCAGAACCCGAATTTATCCTTGAAATTCTCGTAGACGCCATCCTCCGAAAACAGATCCAGGGAACCGATATTGACAGTCAGGGGATCTTCAAAGAGGACGTTGGGGAACATGAACCGGACGGTTCCGACCATTCCCAGGGCCATGGAACTCCAGAATGCAGCCCAGGCGGTAAACGTCCAGGTCACCATCCCGGAAACCAAATGCAGGAATCCACGCCTGGAAACCTCGCCTTTCTTTCCCTTCCCGGCGTCCGTTGCAGGTTTTTTCGGAGAAGGCTTTGGGGCGGGTTTGTCTGCCGGCTTGGCCGCCGGCGCTTTCTTCAGTTCCGGCTTTGGTTTTTCGGCGCCTTCAGGTGATCCGGACCCGGCTCCGGCCGGTGTGGACTCTTTACTGGGTTCAGACGACGCTTCGGGTTTGGTGTCTTCGTCTGCCATGGTTCGTCTTATCCTCTTTGTACGGCGGGAACCGCCGCAATTCGTACACTGACGTCCTCTCGAAACGCCCGCAGTGTGTTGAAGGCTTCACTGCGAACTTTAATGCTTCTATCGTTTTGGCTCAAATCCTCGACCTTCTCGCGGATGCTGTCGTCCGTCAGCGCAGAATGACGTTCCAGAACGGCCAACGCTTTCAACGCATTGATCATGACCTCTTCTTTCTGCCGCTCGGAAATGAATTCCGCGAATTGATCCAAGTGTTCCCGGGACAACATCTTTTCGATGACGCCTAATCCTTCGGCCTCGCCCCGTTTCCCCAAAGCCAAGGCCGCATTCCACCGGACGGCGGGGGTCGAGTCGTTCAACGCGCCCCGCAAGACGGGTCCGACCTCGTCGCCGGCAAAAGAACCGAGGCTATACACCGCCACCTCCCGAATGTCGGGATCCTCGTCGCGGGCCGCATCCAGGAGAGCGGGAATCGCCGAATCGTCTGCGATCATCCCGAGCGCCCAGATGGCATAGATGCAAGTGTCTTCGTCTCCGTCGTCCAGGGCCTTGACGAGGGCCGCCGTCGCTCTGTCATCCTTCACATAGGCCAGCACGGTAGCAAGGTAGCGCCTCAAGCGAGGATCGGTCGCGCCAGCCTGACCCCCCGGTTCACTTTGCTCGAACAGCCGGATCAGCGCCGCCGAATCCTCAGGCCGAATCAGCTTGGAGACATCCTGATCCCGCTCACCCAAAGCCTGAAACAGTTTGGCGAGCTGAAAAGCCGCCTCCCACCGTTTGGTCTCGCCCCCCCGACGGATCGCCTCGAGAAGGTCCTCTGTCGTCCGCCCTTCGCGGGCGATGAGGCCGAAAAGGGCGACGATCCCGACGGCGACAACAACAATGATCAGGGGGATGGCAAACAGTTGAAGAATCATGGAGACAGATGGCTCGGGACCGGTGTCTTTCTTCTCTTCTTCCAGTTTCTCCATAAGTGCCTGTGGTTCGGCCTCCAGAATCTTTATAACGGGGCCGGAATTTGTTGCAAATCCTTCTGTGACTAGGACTTATTCCCTCCTCGAAAGGCCAAATCGTACCGTTTGACTCCACATTTGTCAAGAAACTCAGACGCCCAGCCATCCCACAATGAGCAGGAAGATCTCAACGACCGATTGAAGAGCCGATTACGGTTCTCTTGAGAGGAGTTGCGGGCGTTTCCAGGGCAGTTGGACAGATGAGAAGTAGCGGTTTATGGAACGGCGCTTTCCTCGGTCCGCTTAGCCTCCGTTTCGGCCACGGAGCCATCAGTCCATTCCGAAACCTGCCTGGTCTCGGGGTCGAAACGGCAGTACCGGAACGTCCCGTTTTCATAAACGAGGAAGGTGTAATGTCGCAACCAATCGCCCAGATTGTAATAAGTCCCCTGGTGTGTATCGGAGCTGAATTCTTCTATAACAGGAATATGGCAATGCCCGGCGATCACGACATCCCGGGCGCGTTCGAGAATCTGTCGTTCAGCGAAAGCACGAATCGCCTCGGCTTCCTTTCGTTTGCCTTCCAGGTTGACGTAAATCTGCTCACGGCTCGTCGAGGAAGCCCAGCGTCCGATCCGGAGGGCTAGTTCGGGATGGAATAGCCGAAAGGCGGCAATAGTCCACGGAGAGCGAAGGACCTTCCTCATAAACAGGTATCCGCGGTCCTCGGGATTCAGCCCGTCACCGTGGCACAGGAGAACGCGCTTCTTCCCCAGCTTGAGCTCAATCGGCCCCTTGTGGACTTCAATCCCCACCTGTTCCTCCATGAACCGCCCGGCCCAGTAGTCGTGATTGCCCACCAGAAAGTGAAGGTCGACGCCGATATCCGCCAGGTTTGAGAGCTCCTTCAGGATCGGAAGTCCTCTTCCGAACACCACGTCGCCGAATTCGAACCAGAAGTCGAAAAGGTCCCCGAGGATGAACAACCCGTCGATATCCTGCCGCTGGAGGTATTGCAGAAACTTGATAAAAGGCAGGTGTCGGTCCCCACCCCCTCGCATCACCGGGGCGTGAACATCCGAACAGAAGACGAGCGTCATGGCAGTTTCCTGGAGTGTGTCTGTCCCTTTGGACTGGATAAGGAAAGGATTCGGGTGGAACTGGGAAACTCAGCTTGGACGGGCCGGATGTCTAATCGCTTCCTCTTGTTTTCTCCAGATCGTCGTCAGCCAAGGGAAAGTGGGTGGCAATCCGATTCAAGGGCCAGAACCGAAAGAGTGCCTTGCCGATGATATCCTCCGCTGAAACATAATCGAAGTATCGGCTGTCGTGAGACACCGCCCGGTTGTCCCCGAGAACGTAGAATTTTCCCTCCGGAACAACCTCCTTGGAGTCTGCATTGGGAGTATAGGTGTCCTCCAGGAGGATGTCATTGACATATATCTTGCCTGCTCTTTGCTCGAGAACATCGCCCGGGACGGCAACGACGCGTTTCACAAATCGGCGATCGCCGTTCCTCGAGTGCTGGAAAATGATGACGTCGCCCCTGTCGACTGAAAGGAAACGGGGAGTCAACTTATCGACGAGGAGCTTCTCGTGGTTCTTGAAGGTCGCCTCCATGGAATTTCCCTGGATCTCATAACCTTCTATAATGAAGAACTTTAGACACAGGAAGGTCACAACCACCTTCGTGATGATCTTCACGTTGGCGGCCACCTCCTCGCGGAATCGCTTGGGGATATGAATCCGAAACATGGTGAATAGGACCAGAATTCGTCCTTAAGATACTCCTAACCTATTACAAACTAACGATTTCTGTATATTTTATCCCAATCTATGGCCTCCTGTCAAACGGACGGGCACCGTTAAGAGGACCCTGAGTAGTGTGGATTCAATATTGTCCGGCCCTCCCTGGTTTAGGGTTTGAATTCTGCTATGCCGAATCCTATCAACATTCCCTTTCCACAATCTCACATTCATGTGAATTTGAGACCATCCATTCAGCTCTGGATGTCTGGACCCGCAAACCTTCCTATCCGCTAGCCAGCTCCCGGATCATCTCGGCGAGGGCGCCGTAAACCTCCTCGACTGAGACGAATTCCATACACTCGTGGGTGTTGCAGGTGAACAGCAGGCAGGGGCTGCATGGGACGTGCTTGCGGATGACGCGATGACTAGCGCCATGGGGATACCATTTCCCGGGCATGTCTCGTGCGCTGAAGACAGCCAGAACCGGTGTTCCCACGGCGGCAGCAACGTGCATGGGTCCGCCGTCATTGGCGAGGAGGAGGTTGCAGCGGCGGAGGAGGGCGGCCAGCTGCGGGATAGTGGTTTTTCCCACGGGCTCCGAATGAGCCTCGGGGACGATCCCCTTGATCTTCTCGGCGAATTCGGTATCTCTCGGACCGCCTATCTGGAGGATGTCGAGATCGAACTCCTGCACAGCCCGGCGCAAGACCTCGCCATACCGTTCCGGGGACCATCGATTAGTCGCCTTATCGCCGCCGGCATGGACGGCGATTCGAAAACGGCGATCGTGAGGGAGGAGATTCTGGATCAACCGATCCGCAAAGAGCTCGTCTTCACGGGAGACTGACAATTCCAGGCCCCGGTGTGGGATGCGGGGCGCGAGAGGCCGGACAATTTCAATCAGGCGATCCACCTGGTTGATGCCATCATGCTCATGGGTTACGCACTGGAACCCGACGGCGTACTTCACGCCCACCTTCCTGGCCATTGCCATGTGGGTCGCCAATGTGGCCACCCCCTCCTTGTCGGCGGTCAATTTCACCAGCAGGTCAATCCGCATCCGCTTGAGATGGGCGATAAAATTGTCGTAGAGGCGGCGGCGTTCCTGCCGTGACCTTTTCTCGCCCGGTCCCAGACCGCTCAGCTTTCCCAAATCGACAATTTCGTTGACCAGGTCGGTCGTGGCGAGGACATCCTGCGCCCCCAGGTGGCGCTGGCCATCGGCCAGGGTTATGAGGGTGAGGTGAGCGTCGGGAAAGCGGTCCCGCAGGATCCGGATCGCGGGGGTGGCGACGATGATGTCTCCGATGCCGCCTTCACGCATTACAACGACTCGATGGATATCCCCGCTTTCAATACCGTGCTCGACAGGGGCGAAATAGGAGGCATGCAGTCTCCGGAGCCACTTGTTCAGGCGGGTGTCGGCAGGGGGCACCCTGCCTGCTCGTTTCGGTTTTCGGCGGATTTTTTCCGCTCCGGGCGGGGTGTCTATGACGACTGGGGGGGAGTCTGAAGGCATCTCAACAGGTCACTGAGAAAACGTCCGGTTCATGGAAGGGCTGGACCTCGATCTCCACCTTGGCGACGCGGGCTTGTTCGGATATGTACTCGGCGAGGAAATCAACAACGGGGCTTTCGGTCGCATGATGACCGGGATCAATAAGGCACTTCCCCATCTGCTCGGCATCCCGGGCGGAGTGGTACTTGACGTCTCCCGTGACGAAAACATCCGCCCCCCGAGAAAACGCCTCGGCCATCAAGGTGATGCCCGACCCGGCGCAGACTGCTACGGTCTCAACGGTGGCATCCAGCCCACCGACAGTCCGGACAAAGGCGGCGTTCAGTCTCTCGCGAACGAAATCGGCCGCATCCTGCAATCTCCGCGCTTTCCATCGTCCTAAACGCCCGAAGCCGTAACGGACGTTGCGATTCTCCAACGGGTAGACATCGTAGGCCACTTCCTCATAGGGATGGGCCTCGAGCATAGCGGACAGGACGGGAGAAAGCCGTTCCTTCAGAACGATCATTTCCAATCGGACTTCAGGTTCTTTGCTCAGCTCCCCTTTTGTCCCGGTAAATGGATCGGCGCCTTCCAGCGGCCGGAAGGTTCCTGTGCCAGGGGTTTGAAACGCGCACTCCCCGTACTCTCCGATCCGTCCGCCTCCCGCTGCGGCCATGGCCGCACGCAGGGCGCTCAGGTGGCTCTCCGGCACGAAGGTCACCAGCTTCACCTGGTATCCAATCTCCGGAACCCCAAATGGAACCGTGTCGGTCAATTCGAGACGCTCTGCGAGAATCTGACTCGACCCTTCTGGAATCGCGTCGAAGTTCGTGTGTGCGGAGTAAAGAACGATGTCGGATTTGATAGCCGACTCGATCAATCTGCCCAATGGCGTCGACAGGTCGATTCGCTCCGGGGGATTCATGAGGAGCGGATGGTGGGTAACGACCAAACGGGCGCCCAGTTCTTCCGCAAACTCGAGTAATCCCGGCGAGACGTCGAGCCCGACGGCAACAGCGGAGGTTTCCCGGTCGAGATCCCCAACCGCCAGTCCGGGGCGGTCCCTCGTCATCGCTCCTTCTGGAGGAGCCAGGTCATCGATCCAGCCGACGATCTCTCTTGATCGGATCATCTGCCCATTACCATCCAAACCATGGCCAAGGAATGAAGTCCCTGAAAAGATTTACCCGGACCTCACCATATGTCCGGGCAAATCATTGAAGCAACCCCCTCGATCCCCTAGCCGCCAATCAGCTTGTTGATCCTTTCAACCAGCTTGTCTTTACTTTCGACCCCAACGACTTTATCCGCTATCGTTCCGTCTTTGTAAAGGATGAGGGTGGGAATGGCGCTGATAGCCAACTTCTGGGCGATCGCTTGGTTTTCGTCGACGTTGACCTTGCACACTTTCAGCTTCTCGTCGTACTCTTCGGCCAACTCCTCCAAAACCGGAGCGACTGCGCGGCAAGGGCCGCACCATTCAGCCCAGAAATCCACGATCACCGGGACTTTGGACCCTGATATGAAACCGTCATAATCCGATTCGGAGAGGTTAACAATCTTGTCGGACACTGCCATATCCGGTAAACCTCCTTTCTTCTTCTGAATTCACATAATCCCTTGATTGAATGTCGCCGTGGAAGAGTCTGAACTGATGAATCTTCCGGCTCTCAACTCTTTAAGCCAGCTCTATCTTGCCGAATCTCCTCTTGCCGACCTGGAGAATGGTATCGGCTTTTGGTGTCCACTCAAAATCTTCGCTACCCACGACCTCGCCGTCAAGTCTGACGCTCCCTCCACGGACGAACCGTCGGGCTTCGCCGTTAGAAGCGGCAAACCCCGCCTTAACGATTAACCGCACAATCCAAATCTTTCCTTCCTTGAGGTCGGATGGGACAATAGACACGGGAGTCAGTTCATCCGGCAACCCTTTTTGAGCAAAGACCCGCTCGAATTCCTCTTCGGCCTTCCCTGCAGCCTCTTTATCCCAATATCGCGCTACGATCTCGCGGGCCAGCCTCTGTTTGATGAGCTTGGGATTGGTCCCCGATTCCAATTCTTCCTTGAGACGACCGGTTTCGTCGAGCGGCACCGTGGTCAGAAACTCGAGGTAGCGGAGAATCATATCATCGGAAATCGACATGGTCTTGCCGTAGATTTCCGAGGGAGACTCATTGATTCCGATGTAATTTCCCAGGCTCTTGCTCATCTTCTCCTTGCCGTCCAGCCCTTCAATGAGCGGGGTCATCATCACGACCTGGGATTCCTGGCCGCAGGCCCGCTGCAAGTGACGGCCGACAAGCATGTTGAACTTCTGATCCGTGCCCCCCAGCTCCACATCCGCCTGCAGGGCCACGGAGTCGTACCCTTGAATGATCGGGTAAAGCATTTCCGCCATGCTCAACGGGAGATTTTGTTCGTACCGTTTCGCGAAATCATCCCTTTCAAGAAGCCGCGCAACGGTGTACTTCGATGCCAAGGCCATAAAATCGGCCACGGGCATGTTCTCGAACCATTCACTGTTGTAACGGACCTCTGTTTTGTCGATATCGAGGATCTTTCCATACTGCTCTCTGAACCGAGCTATATTTTCCTCCACTTGATCCTGTGAAAGGACAGGCCGAGCCTCGGATTTGCCGGACGGATCGCCGATTTTTCCCGTGAAATCTCCGATGAGAAAGACCACCTGGTGGCCGAGATCCTGAAACTGCCTCATCTTATGCAGGACAATGGCGTTGCCTACGTGCAAATCCGATGCCGTGATATCGAATCCTGCCTTGACGCGAAGAGGCCGGCCTTCTTTCCGGGATCTTTCCAGCTTTCGGGACAGCTCATCAATATCGATGACCTCTGCCGTCCCCCGCAGAAGAAGGTCCAGTTCTTCGTTAACGGTTAATTTGGACTCTGCCACGGCTGTAGTCATCCGATCTTTTCGATCCTGGTCGTCTGGTCCAGCACGACCTTGGTGATCTCCCCGTCATCCTTCTCGAGCACCAGACGCTCGATCCAGACTCTTCCACCTCTGCCGCTCACGTGAGAGCTTTCTGTTCGGACTCGTTCCTTTCCGACAACCTTCCCTTCGACTACGACGCGGTGGCGAGCCAGTCTTGCGTCATAATCCCGGGTGATTCTGACACGGGAGCCCTTCAATTCGGATATCTCTGTTTGAATGCTGTGAGCCATGGCTCCTCCTGACTCCATTCCCCGGAATATGCTGGAAACTACTGGATTCTCAGGCCATTTCGGCCAGCTTAACGAGGGTTCGAACGCCGAATCCGGTTGCGCCCTGGTCGAGGTAGGCCTTGCGGCTTTCGGTCCACGCGGTCCCGGCAATGTCCAGATGAACCCAGGGGACATTGTCGACGAATTGCTTGAGGAAAATGCCGCCGACGCTGGTTCCGGCGGTCCGATTTCCGATGTTCTTGAGGTCCGCGATGGGTGACTTCATTTGATTCAGATACTCATCATAAAGGGGAAGTCGCCAAAGCCGTTCCGAAGCTGCTTCGGCAGCCTGCTCAACTTCGCCGCACCATTCCTCATCGTTGCTCAATAGACCGGCAGCCAGAGTTCCCAGCGCAATGACGACCGCCCCGGTCAGAGTGGCCAGGTCAATGATCCGTTCGGCCCCCTGCCTGGCGGCAAAAGCCAGGGCGTCGGCCAGGATCAGCCTGCCTTCTGCGTCGGTGTTCACGATTTCGACGGTCTTTCCCGAGTATGTCTTGACCACATCCCCCGGGCGGGTCGCCGTGCCACCCGGCATGTTCTCAACGCAGGGCATCACGGCGAGGATAGGGGCCTTGATCTTGAGCTCCCCTATCGCCCGCATCGCCCCGAGCACCGCGCCGGCCCCGGCCATATCCATCTTCATCTCTTCCATGCCCTTGGAGGGCTTGATGGAGATTCCCCCAGTGTCGAAGGTCACCCCTTTTCCCACGAAGGCAATGGGCCCGCGGCCACTGCCGCGATAGTTTTTCATGACAATGAGCCTGGGACCGTTGCGGGATCCCTGGGCCACGCCGAGAATGGCGTTCATCCCCATCTTCTCAAGGGATTTCCGGTCATGCACCTGAACCGAGAAGCCGTACTTTCGCCCCAGCGCCCGTGCCTGGGCGGCTAGATAGGCTGGATCGACCTCATTACCGGGGGCAAAAACCAATTTCCGCGTGAAGTTTACGGAATCCGCAACCTTGACGGCCCTTCTACCTGCGGAAAGGGCGGCCTTGGCCTGCCTCTCCGTCAAACCCGCGAGAACCACCTCGCGCAGGGAATGCCCATTCTTCTTGCTTTTGTAAAGGCCCATGTCGTAAGGGCCGATGATCGCTCCTGTCACCAGGTTTTCGACATCCTGGCCAATATCGCGTCTGGGAGACTTCCCCTTGGACGGGCTGGGGATTTTTCCGAAAACCAGGCGAGAGACACCGCCGGAAGAGGCCCTTCGGGCCGCAATTCCAGCCGCCTTGATGATCACCTCGCCCGTGAGCTTGTCCGATTTCCCAAGGCCCACCATCACAAGCCGAGGCGAGGCAACACCTCCAGGCTCATGGAGGAGTGTGACCTCTCCCCGAGTGCCCTTCAGCCCTCCGCGTCTCCTGAGGCGCTTGATCAGGCCCCCGGTAGATTTGTCCACCGCGGTCAGCTCTGGGGTCAGCTTTTTTTCGTCCTCAAATAGAAAAATGGCGGCTGCATCGGCTTTTATTCGGTGAACCGAAGCAGTTTCGGCTCGAATTCTAAGTGGCATTTTTTCGATTTCCCCTGGTTAGGCGGATATTTGAAGTAGCTTATCAGACGGCCGTGTTATTGTCAAAAGCGAAAAGGCGTGAAAAATATACTTATTGAGCAACTCAACCAGCCCAATTCGCTGGGGATCCCTTCAAAGATCATGGCGTATCTATATGGGCAACAACAGGTTGGAACGATTACCAGGGACCTCTGGATGTCGCACGAACCCGCGATCACCGCTGTCTAATCACGGAAGTGGGATCTGCAGGGACCCTTTTGGAATCGTGATTTTCGGAACCGTCGATCACGCCGGAAGAACCCTCACACTCGCTCAGGTACATCTGCTTGTGAACTCCCAGATTTCGTGCTAGAATCCATCTAAGTTTAAGGAGGCATACTCCTGTGAAATCCGGGTCCCAATGGCCCGGATTTCCCAATGAGGCATAGGCCTTGCAGTGTAAAGGTGGTCTCACTCGAGAAGACCAAGTACGACTTTCCTGTTAATCCATCCGATCCGAATTCTCTCTCCACTTGGGTAATCCAACGAATCCGCCCTGGCGACCGGGTGTTGGAGATAGGATGTGCGACGGGTTCACTCTTGGCGTACCTGCGCGACCTAGGTTGCGATGTTTTGGGTATTGAAGTGGACCCGGATGCAGGGCGAATTGCAAGGGAGAAGGGATTGGAGATTATAGAGGCCGATATTGAGAACGGGGCCTGGATGGATCGAGTTCCAGGTCCCTACGACGCGATAATCCTTGCGGATGTCCTGGAACATCTCCGGGAACCGGAGAAGACTCTGAAGCGGACAGCAGAGATTCTCTCCGACAAAGGACGGGTTTATCTGTCCGTTCCGAACGTGGCCCACTGGTCCGCCCGGAGAAATCATTTGTTGGGTAGGTTCGAGTATCGGGACCTGGGGCTGATGGATCGGACGCACCTGCGATTCTTCACCTACGACACGCTCAAGGAACTTGTTCGAACATCCGGCTTCAAAGTGAAATCGCAAACGATAACCGCGAACTACAATACGTTGGGAGATACGACTTTTTGGCTGTTATCACCTTTTTATAGAAGTAAGAGTGTGCGAGAATTCATCGTCAATTGGATTGAAAGGCCACTGGCTGCAATTTGGCCGCGGATGTTCGCCTATCAATTCGTTATGGAGTTAGTGCCAAGAGAATCATGTCCGCAGTCGTGACCCAACCCGCCGTCCGAAGTGTGGAAACAAAGCCTGGACAGCCTGTCTGCCTTTCGGTAGTTGTGTTGAGCTGGAATGCGCTTGAACTTCTGCGCCACTGCCTGGTCTCTATTGCCGAATCGGACATTCCTTTCGGCTACGAAGTCATTGTTGTGGACAACGCTTCGGATGACGGCAGCCCTGAGATGGTCGCGCGAGAGTTTCCCTGGGTTCGCCTGATCCAACTGCACGCCAACCTAGGATATGCGAGAGGAAACAATGCCGGAATTCGACCGGCAAAGGGAACCTACGTCCTGTTATTGAATTCCGACACGGAGATCTCTGGACCCAATCTAAGACGGTTGGTGGAAGAGATGGATGGAGACCCAAACCTGGGCGCCGCCGGACCGCTTCTGACCTCGCCGGATGGAAGCCGGCAACGGTCCTGGTATCGATTTCCGAGTCTCCGCCTCGTTGTCGAGGCCTGTGCCGCGAACCGGCCCGGCTTGAGATGGCTTCACCGATGGGTTCGGAGCCGCAACCGTGGTGAAGAAGAGATCGATGCGCCGATGGGCGCCTGCCTGATGCTTCGCAAGGAAGCCCTGAAAGAGGTAGGACTGCTGGATCCCGGCTACTATTTGTACGGAGAGGAGTTGGATTTGTGTTTCCGGCTCAAGCAGGCGAACTGGAAACGGACCCTTGTTTCGGATACCCAAGTAGTCCATTGGGGGGGCGGGAGCTCCAGTTTGCCCGGCCTGTGGCAGCATTGGCGAAATAGCCACCGGCGGTTCTTCCGGAAGTTTCGCAGCCCGCTTGCTTCTTTCTTGCTGGAAGTCATCTTCCTTTTCCCGCCGATGCCGGAGAAGAAACCCATAGGATGAGCGAGTCCGAAATCATGGCTAAGTCGAATGTTTCCCTCGAGGGTGCAGACTCGGTGTATTCAGTCGCCCTCTCGGTGATTGTCCCGACACATAACCGCCAAGGCATCCTGGCCAAGTGTCTGGAGGCGCTGGAGCGCCAAACGCTCCCCCGGGAGGAGTTCGAGATTATCGTCGTCGATGACGGCTCCACCGATTCCACGCTGAAGATCGTTGAGGAACACCAGGATCGAAGCGAAGGACCGTTCGTCTGTCTCAACCAGGAACGTGGCGGCCCCGCGATCGCACGCAATCGAGCGCTCCGACACGTGCGGGGCGAGTTTGTCCTGATCATCAATGACGATACGATAGCCACACCGACCCTGCTGGCAAAACACCTGGAGATGCATCGACAGAACACGGGCAACGGGGGGAGGATTTGCGTTCTGGGAGAGATCCAGTGGTCGCCGGAACTGGACATCACAGACTTCATGAAAGATGTGGAGGATCTTCAATTCGCTCTTTCCGGTCTGGAACATGAGGAAGAGTTGGACTACCGGTATTTCGTGACCTCGAACATTTCCCTGCGTCGAGAATTCTTCAATGAAACCGGGGGATTCGATGAAAGTTTTCCGTATCCGGCCTTTGAAGACATCGAGTTGGGATACCGGCTTCAGAAATCCGGCTGGAAGATCCTGTATAACCGCAAGGCTCTTGCTTACCATCACCATCCCCTGACGCTGGAGGATTTCATCCGCCGTTGCCTTTTCGCCGGGTATTCCAAACGGCTCTTCTCATTGAAGCATCCGGAAATCGGGGACGGGAAATACTGGCGCCGATCGCGACAGTTCCGGTATTGGTTCAAGACGTATTGTCAGCTTCCTTTGCTGAAACGCCCCCAGACTCTGCACGTTTTGGAGAAGATGGGAATTCGAATCGACCGGAAGAAATGGCACCAGACCGTTCTGAAGTATTACTTTGAGAAAGGTTATCGTTCGCACCTCGGTCCCGAAAGAATCCGACTCCAAATGGCGAAGTTGGGACGGAGGGTTCAAGGAGATTAGCCCTTGCTCCGGATTGGATTTGATGCATCCGCTGCAGCCAGAAACGGCGGGACAGGTGTCAGCCATTATGTGGGCAACCTGCTGCGTACCCTCGGGCGGATTGACCGTGCGAACCGGTACGTTGTGTGCCTGCGGCTTTCCCGCAGACGGTACCGCAAGCAGCTTCAAGAATTGGCAGGAGGCCATTTTCGAATCAAGACAATCCAGGAGCCGTTCAATCTCATCTTGCCGCACCGGCTGGATGTGTTTCACGGGCCCGATGCGCGTCTGCCCCGGTACAAGGCCCCCGGACTCGTGGCGACGGTACACGATCTTTTTTCGCTCGTGAGCGATCAGTATGCGGACGACAAGTTCCGGGCAAAGAAAATCCGGCGCTACGAGAGTTTGGCGGAGAAGGCCACGCGGATTATTGCTGTTTCGGAAAATACCAAACGGGATCTTGTCGAGCGATTGGGAGTCACGCCTTCACAGGTAGAAGTCATCCCGGAGGGCGTCTCGGAAAACTTTCATCCCCGCCCCCTGGAAGAAGTCGCTTGCTACCTTGAAAGTCGGAGCGTTCCGGAAAATTACGTTCTCTTTGTGGGCTCCATTTCGGTCAGAAAGAACGTCCCAAGAATGGTCCAAGCTATGGCGTCGCTGCGCAAGCGACTGCCGAATCCACCCTATCTTGTTATCGCGGGAAGAAACAGCTTCGGGCACGAGGAGGTTCTGAAAACGATTGAGGAGGTGGGCGGGGAGTCTTGGGTGGTCCAACTCGGGTACGTCTCGAGCCACGAGCTCCCGTTCCTTTACTCCGGAGCGAGAATGCTGCTTTTTCCAACTTTGCACGAAGGATTCGGACTGCCCATATTGGAAGCGATGGCCTGCCAGATCCCCGTCCTGACATCGAACCAGTCGGCCAATCCGGAAGTGGCGGGGGATGCAGCTGTGCTTGTCAACCCGGAAAGCGTGGAGGAGATCGAAAACGGGGCGGAAATCCTTCTGACGGATGAGGAGATCCGGACTCGTTTTGTTATTCTCGGATCAGAGCGGGCAAAGCAGTTTACCTGGGAATCGACCGCTATCAGGACGGTGCGGGTGTACGAATCCGCGGCGGCGGCCAGACGATGAAAACTTTTCATATTGATACGGAAAAAGGATGGCGAGGCGGGGAGCAGCAGGCCCTTTATCTTATGAAAGGGCTTGTGCGCCGGGGTCACGAGGTGTCTCTCGCCGCTCAGCCCGGCAGCCCCCTGGCGAGTCGTGCGAAGGCTGAAGGAATACGCACCCTGGCGATACCCATGCGCGGCGAGGGCGACCTCCTGGCGATCTGGAGACTACGACGGGCATTGAATGCAACGGAGCCCGCCGTGGTTCATATGCACACATCCCATGCGCACACTTTGGGTTGTCTGGCCGCTTCACTTCCCCGGAACAACGGCGTGAAAACGGTCGTATCGAGGCGAGTCGACTTCTCAATCCTCCGATCTCCATTGAGCCGGTTCAAGTACACTCACGGCGTGGACCGCTTCATTTGCATTTCGGAAGCGATCAAAGAGGTGATGATAGAGGGAGGCGTGCCGGGCGAACTCATCGACATCGTTCCCAGCGGAATCGACACGGGACGGTTTGAAAATGTGAAGCCGGCAGACCTTCGCAAGGAGTTCAACTTGCCTGCGGAGTCCTGTCTTCTGGGAAATGTGGCTCATTTCGCCGATCACAAAGGGCACCGGTTTCTTGTTGATGCCTTCGCGCAGGTCGCCGCGAGGGTCGAGAGTGCCCATATGATATTGGTGGGAGTTGGAGAGCTGAAGGGGGCCGTCGAACACCAGGTCCGGTCCCTTGGAATTGAATCCCGGGTGATTTTCGCCGGGTTCAGGGAGGATATTCCCGAGGTTCTGGCGGGATTCGATCTTTTTGTGATGGGTTCGCACCTGGAGGGTCTTTGTACTTCTATTATGGACGCAATGGCGACCGGTATTCCTGTGGTGGCGACTACTGCAGGGGGAATTCCCGAGATTATCGACACCGAGAAGGAAGGGCTCCTGGTGCCGCCAAGGGATCCTGCGGCGTTGGCACAAGCTATCCTGCGAGTAGTGGAGGATGCCAAGCTGGCACAGGATCTTGGACAGAGCGGCCGGGAGAAAGTCCAGAAGCATTTCTCGGCGGACCGGATGGTCGAAAGGACCTTGGAGATTTACAACCAACTGGCAGGAGAACGCGGAACATCCCAGCGAGCGGCATGAGTAAATGAGCAAGAAATCCAAGAAACCCAATCTAATGGGGGTTTACATCCGCGTCCTGAAGTATGTCGGCCCGTACAAGCGGCGCGTCGCGATCGTGGTGATCTGTTCCATTTTGGTCGGATTACTTTTCTCCGGTTCGCTCCTTATGGTCAAACCCATCGTGGAGATTGTGTTCGAAACTGCGGGCCTAGAGACGGTGCCTGAACCGTCCGAGCAGTCCGACCCGGGAGACATGGTGGGTGAGAAGGTTCGATCCCTGCCGGTCGTCCAATCGTTGATAAGCTGGTTTGACGAGACGATTCGCACCCCGTTCGTTCAGACAGCCGAAGCCGATGCCGTGAAGGCATTGAAGATTGTCGCCCTGGCGCTATTTCTGATGACTGTGGCGCGCGGGCTGATCGAGTATTGTCAGGATTATCTCGGCAGATGGGTGGCGCACCGGATAATGATGGATATGTCAAACCAGATGTACGACAAGGTGCTGGACCTGTCGTTTGATTTCTTCCATGAAGGTCGCGTAGGCGAGACGATATCCCGGTTCTCGGCCGACGTGGGCATGGTGAACAGGGGAGTCTCGAGTTTCTTCAGCCGAATTATTGCGGACCCGATGAAGATGATCTTTTGTCTGGGTGCGGCGTTCTACCTGAATCCGAAGCTGTGTCTCATCGCGATCCTGGGCACTCCGTTCGCGGCTATCGGCATAGGGCAGATTCGGCGAAAGATCCAGAAATATTCGAGACGGGTTCTGGTCCGCCAGGCCGGCCTAATGGCCAACATGCAGGAAAAGTTCCTGGGTATCCAGGTGATCAAGGCCTTTGTAACGGAGGAAAGAGAGAAGAGTCTCTTCCGAGACTTAACGGAAAACTTGTTCAGGACAAACCTCCACGTGGCGCGGGCGCGGTCAGCGACAGGTCCAATCCTCTCGGTGTGCACTGTTATCGGGATTACCGTGTTCATCGTGATTGGCGGCGCAATGGTCCTGGATGAGAATGCGGGCTGGGAAACCGCCGACTTCTGGACATTTTGCGCGCTGCTGGCAGGTACGTTCGCCCCGCTCCGAAGCCTGAGCAAGGCATACAATGCGATGGTGATGAGCGCGGTGGCGGGTTCGCGGATCTTTGAGTACATGGATCAGGAACCGACGATTCAGGACAAGCCGGGTGCCGAAAAAATCGACCCAATTGCCGAAAGCATTCGCCTCGAAAATGTTTCGTTCAACTATGACGGCAAGACCGAAGTGCTTTCCGATATCAACTTTACGGCCAGGAAGGGTCAGATCACGGCCCTGGTCGGCCCGAGCGGCGCGGGCAAGACAACTCTCGTTTCCCTTCTGCCACGGTTCTATGACGTGGAGTCGGGAAGCATCACCATCGACGGTTCCGATATTCGGGAAGCGACGCTGAAGAGTCTCCGTGGGCAGATCGGGATCGTGACCCAGGATACGATGCTTTTTAATTTGCCGGTTCAGGACAACATCCGATATGCGAAGCCGGAAGCAACGCTCGAGGAAGTGGAATACGCCGCCAGGGCAGCCAATGCCGACGGTTTCATCGAGCAGCTTCCGGGGGGATACGAATCGATTGTCGGAGAACGGGGAGAGAACCTCTCGGGAGGGCAATGCCAGCGGATTGCGATCGCGCGGGCTATTCTCAAGAATCCCTCGATCCTGATCCTGGACGAGGCGACGTCCAACCTGGATTCCGAAAGCGAGCAGGCCATCCACAAGGCTCTCGACGAGTTCATGAAGGACCGAACGACCTTTGTCATCGCCCACCGGCTCTCGACCGTGCTGCGCGCCGACCAGATCCTCGTGATGAACGAGGGACGGATTGTTGAGCGGGGTACCCACCAGGAGTTGCTGGCAAAAGGCGGGCTGTACAACCGGCTCTACACGACTCAGTTCGCTTCGTTTGACGAGCCGGAAGAGGCAAAAAAAGACGAAGCGAGCCGGACCCCTTCAACCTGGGTGGGGATTCCCGCGCGATACGGGTCGAAGCGCTTTCCCGGAAAATGCCTGGCGCGGATTGGGGAAAAGTCGATCATCCAACATGTTTGGGAACAGGTCTCCAAGGCTGAGGGAATTGACGGCGTCTTGATTGCGACCGACGATGCGCGAATCCAAACGGCCTGCGAGGAGTTCGGCGCGAAGGTGGTCATGACGTCGCCGGATCATCCCAGTGGGACCGATCGTCTGGCCGAGGCGATCCGTTCAGTAGCCGCCGACGTATTGATCAATGTGCAGGGGGATGAACCGCTGATTGAGCCGGAGCTGGTTTCCGGTCTTGCCGATTTGATGCGAAAAAATCCACAGGTGCGGATGGCCACTGTCGCTTCCCCCATTCAGCACCCCGAAGAGATCGAAAATCCCAATACCGTGAAAGTCGTTCTCGACGGAAACGGAGATGCGGTCTACTTCTCTCGAAGTGCGCTTCCATCCGGCAGGGACGAGTCCGGCAAGATGCGGTATTATAGACACATTGGCATGTATGCTTACAGGGCGGATGTTTTGGAACGTCTATCGCATGCCCCGCCGAGCAATTTGGAGGAAGGTGAAAGGCTGGAGCAGCTGCGAACTTTGGACCTGGGAATCAAAATCCGGGTCCTGATAGGCCACTCGGAAAGCATCGGAGTGGACACTCCCGAGGATCTGGAACGGGCGCGAGAGCTTTTGGAGCAAAAGACACAAGCCTCGCAGCGTGTTTGAGAAATTGCTTTCATGACAAGGATAGTGCCGCCGTAGAGATATCGCAACACGGAACAGCTACTCACATACGCGCGAACAACACAGGAGTCAGAGCATGCCTAAATATGTATTTGTGACCGGGGGCGTCGTTTCTTCGCTGGGGAAAGGGATTTCCGCCGCGTCTCTGGGACTCCTTCTCGAAGCCCGTGGACTCAAAGTCACGCTGATGAAATTCGATCCTTACATCAATGTGGACCCGGGAACGATGAATCCTTACCAGCACGGCGAGGTGTTCGTAACCGATGACGGAGCCGAGACGGACCTCGACCTGGGGCATTACGAGCGGTTCACAAGCGCGATGATGTCGCAAAGGAACAACGTAACCGCCGGGCGGGTCTACGACAGCGTGATCAAGAAAGAGCGGCGAGGTGACTATGACGGCGGCACGGTCCAGGTGGTCCCCCACATCACCGACGAGATCAAGCGGCGCATCCACCTGGCGGCGGATGTGCCGGATCTGGATGTTGCGATCATCGAGATCGGAGGGACCGTGGGGGACATTGAGGGACTCCCCTTTTTGGAAGCCTTAAGGCAGTTCCCGATTGATGTGGGCAGAGAAAATGTCGTGTATATCCACGTCACGCTGGTTCCCTTTATACATGCCGCGAGAGAGATCAAGACGAAACCGACTCAACACAGCGTGAGAACCCTTCGAGAGATTGGGATCGAGCCGGCCATCTTGCTTTGCCGGACGGAAAGAGCTCTGAGCGAAGATATCAGGAAGAAGATCTCGAACCTCTGCAACGTGGACCTGGATGCGGTGATTGAAGCTTTGGATACAAGCCCGATCTATCGCATTCCGATCATGTTTGAAGAGCGTGGCCTGGACACCATAGTGATGAAGAAGCTGGGGATCGAAAGCCAAAGCCAAGATCTAAAAGAATGGCGCGAGATGCTCGAAAAGGTCATTGAACCTTCACGGGAAATTCGGATCGCCGCCATCGGGAAATATGTCGGACTGAAAGACGCCTACAAGAGCATCGACGAGGCTTTGACCCATGCGGGCGCAGCCAATGACGCCCATATTTCATTGAAATGGTTTGATGCGGAAGAGTTCTTCGACAAAGATCCAGCCGATAGGCTGTCGGGTTATCAAGGCATTCTGGTCGCTCCCGGATTCGGACGCCGGGGGATCGAAGGAAAAATTCGTGTTATCCAATACGCGCGGGAAAACCAGATTCCGTTTCTGGGGATTTGTCTGGGAATGCAATGCGCCGTGATCGAATTTGCCCGGAATGTGTGCGGACTTACTGAAGCTAACAGCACCGAGGTTCAGGATGACACGCCCGACCCGGTCATCTGCCTCCTGTCCGAACAGGAGAAGGGCATTGACATCGGCGGGACGCTTCGTCGAGGCGCCTATCCCTGCCAACTCAGAGAGGGCACCCGCACGTTCGCGGCGTATCAAACAACCGATATATCGGAACGGCACCGCCACCGGTACGAATTCAACAACAACTACCGGGAAATGTTCGAAGAGAAGGGCCTGATTGTGGCAGGCACATCGCCTGATGGAACATTGGTGGAGATGATCGAGCTGACCGACCATCCCTGGTTCGTGGCGTGCCAATTCCACCCCGAGTTCCGCTCACGCCCGATCAATCCCCATCCGCTGTTCCGGGGTTTTGTCCGGGGCGCGGTCGAGTATGCCGAAAGGACCTCCGGCACGCGAGAGGCGGAGGCTATTTCCGTTTGATACCCGCCGCGGGTGGGATTATAATCCACGCACTCACGGAGCCGGAGTAGCTCAGTTGGAAGAGCACGTCACTCGTAATGATGAGGTCGGCGGTTCGAATCCGCCCTCCGGCTCCAGTTAATCCCCTTTGATATTCAGCAAGATAGACGATCGCCCTCGAAACCCACATGGATCGGGACCTCTTTTCTAAGCCCACCCCAAGCCCAGCTGGGCCAAAAGTCCCCATTTCTGAGTTCCCTTATTGACCTGCCCGCTTTGGCTCTAACTTAACAACTGGTACCGCCGATGGGGGCAGGTCAACGGCCACAAAGCGTCTCCAACATCTCCAGAGTTACCTTAGCTCGCCGCCAGCAAGATTGATGCTGGTGACATCGGGAAAACGGACTATGATAGACTAGATATGATGTGCGAAGATGATGGAAAACGGAAAAAGGAGGCTGTCAGAAAGCTGCAAGAGGCAAAGGATCAAGGCGTCAGGCTAGAGCTTGAGAGCGAACCGAACCCGTTTGCCAAATCAATTCGCGTCCAGCTTGAGCCTCCGGTTGACCCAAGTTCCGACGAAGCAGGCGTCCGGGCAGAAGTGACAGTCGGTCGCCAAATGTGGATCGAAAGTATGCGTCACCTTCTCACAGGTGCCGCGCAGGTTCTTTGCCAGCACCGATGGAGCGTCGCAGAGCCGCATGGCGACGAAGAATAGCCGCTGACGGACCATCCAGTACTTCGCCTCAACTACTATCGTCCCGGCCGCTACGACTTCCGCGGTCCATGTACTCACACATGTGTCGAACTCATAACTCCCTGACAATCAAGGGGAAAGAGCAGAAGCTCTCTTTCACCAAGAATCCCATCCGAAGCCCGTACATTTCATTGTGTAATGTGCCCTCTGATCAGAAGTGCTGTTGGAACAACAGGTTCTGATGGCACAAAAATGGCGTTTGACGGAATTTGGACATATCGATGCAGCCCACGAGTTCTCGCCTCCGGCCTGTTCTGATGACGGCGCTGACCACAGCCCTGGGATTGATCCCGCTGTTGTTCGCTCAGGGAACGGGAAGCGAGGTACAGCGACCTCTGGCAACAGTCGTCATTGGAGGGCTCGTAACCTCGACGGTACTCACTTTGCTCGTGATCCCTGCGTTTTACAAGTGGTTTGCGTTTGGGAATAAGAACGAGCAGCCATGCCTGCAATGAACGACTTGAGACCATTCGAATCACTAGCTGGTATCTGAATATACTCTACGAAGACCATAACAGGATCGCCGTGGACATATATTCGCATCCCCAATGCGAAGTTAAACATCACAGACAGGAGGACATCCATGAATCACGTTTATGTAACTTTTGCCGCGACTGCCGTCATGTTGACTGCCTTTATTGGCGGCTGTTCAAGTGTTCACGAAGCCGGCGAGTATCAAGACTCAGACAGCCTCACGGCGAGTCGGGGCGAGCACGATCGCGATGGCGGTAAACATGGTGGAGAGGGCTTCGGCGACCACGGTAGCGGAAAAGAACGCGGTGAGCATGGTCGAGAAAGCGGAAGCGAACACAAAGGTCCGTCACAACGGACTTGACGCCTCGTGACCGAAAACACTATAGTACGCTCCCATGAAGATTGTTTCACCTATCACTGCGGTTGCTTTCTTATTCCTGGTCCTTCATGCGTCTTTCGAGCATGCCGGGGCAGCGTCCGGCGATATTGGGGCCGTGAACGAGCAACCCGACCACGAACTTTCCGAACACACCCACCCTCGCCACGATTCCGATGACCATCAGCACGCCTCCGCCCTGCTACTGATCAAGACTAACCCGTCGGTGCGACACCTCTCCAACGCTCTTCTCGGCGCGCTTTCTTCAATTCCTCATGCTCAACAGGAAGCGATTCGGACTGTTGAGTCCTCACTTCCCCTCCTATCTTGCTCATCACTATACCTAGTCAGACAGTCCCTCCTGTTATGATTCGCTTTTCCCGCCCCGTGCGTGTCTAGTACCGCACCCAACGAACACATTCCGTTCGGGAAATCTGTCCCCCCTGAGTCTTGCCAATTCATTTAGTGGGGTATTCCCGGTCACGTACCATCAAGAGGAGGGCATCTTTGTGAAAGAGAATCAACGATTCATTTATTGCGCTTTGGTACTCGCATGCGCAATTCCTCTGGTGCTATCCGCATGCAGTGTTCGGGGGGCCATCGAAGCTCAGGCCGAAGAAGATGAAAAATCCGCCGTGACAACCGTATGGACTGATCGCTTCGAGATCTTTCTGGAGCATCAGTTCATCGTTGCGGGAACACCGGTTCGGTTTATTACCCACGTCACGGATCTGGTTACGCTTGAGCCGCGCCGGGAAGGCTCCCTTACGTACGTCATGCGTCGCGGCACCGACGCAAAGGTGGAGCACACGGAACCGAAGGTTATGCGCGACGGGATTTACATTCCCGAACTGATCTTTTCCAAAGACGGTTTGTGGAATATCACTCTGGTCATTCCGGTTGAAGGAACGGACTATCGCGTTGAACTCCCCCCCGTTACGGTCTACGCATCTGAGCAAGCGGTCGCCGAAGCGTCCGAGGCTGAAGAGGCCGATGGGATAAGCTTTCTGAAAGAACAGCAGTGGAAGATTCTATCTCGCACTGAACCGGTAATGCGGCAAACGCTGACCGAGCGGTTACGACTTTCCGGTCTTGTATCCGCACCACCGGGAAATACGGCCGCTGTCACGCCCCCTATCGCCGGCAGGCTTCTACCACCGCCTTCGGGCTCCTTGCCCTTTGTCGGCGACCCTGTCGAGGCCGGCCAGGTCTTCGCTGTTGTTCAACCTCCCTTGGCAGGTTCCGACGTACTCACGTTTATCAGCAACCAAAACCAGATTCAGACATTGACGGCGGAACTCACGGTCAAAGCAGCCGAGGCGGACGCGGGGACAATCAAAGCTGAGTTGGAACTACGGCAGGCAGAACTGATACTCGAGCGAACTCGCGAACTTTACGAAAAGAAGGCCAAGTCGGCACGTGAGTTGGAGGAAGCGCAATTCGCCATTCAACGGGCTAATGCGGAAATCGAAATCGCCCGATCATTGAAGAAGACCTATGAGGAAACCCTGGCAAACCTAAGCTCTCGACCCAAGGAAATCGAATTCGATAACAATCTGCCCATCGTCGAACTAAGGGCTCCTATTTCCGGAACCATCGTGGAAATCAATGCGACGGTTGGAGAACACGTTCAACCCGATGAAACTATCTTCACCATCGTCGATACCACCCGCGTTTTCATAGAAGCCAAGGTTCCGGAATCAGACATTGAACGTCTGTCGGCCACCACGGGTGCGCTCTACGAAACTCCCGGCTCGCCGGATGTCTATCACGTCATCGACGAGAAGAAAGGGGGCCGCCTGGTGTTCATTGGAGTCCGGGTGAATTCCAGAACCCGCACGGTGCCGATTGTATACGAGGTCCCTAACCCAGATAGAACACTCCGATTGGGCATGGCCCTGAATGTCCATGTACAAACCACTCACGTCGAAGACGCGCTCGCTATCCCCAGTTCGGCCCTTGTCGATGAAGATGGCCGCCCCATTGCTTACGTGCAAGTTTCGGGCGAGACATTTGAGAAACGGGATTTGGAGCTTGGAATTCGTGATGGAGAATACGTACAAGTGCTGACCGGATTAAGCGAAGGCGAGCGCGTGGTAACTAAAGGCGCTTATGCCATTCGCTTGGCGTCCGTATCTTCCGTCATCCCAGCCCACGGCCACGCCCACTGAGAAAGGAGTGATTCATGATTGATCTACTGATTCGATGGTCGCTCCACAACCGGGTGGCGGTTCTTTTCGTTGCCACTCTATTTACGGTGATTGGAGTTTTCGTCACCGTTAACATGCCTGTCGATGTGTTCCCCGATTTAACGGCTCCCACCGTGACGGTCATCACCGAAGCCCACGGTATGGCGCCAACTGAAGTCGAGAGCCTCGTAACATTTCCCATAGAAGCCGCTTTGAACGGGGCCTCAGGGGTACGCCGAGTACGCTCCGTCAGTGCGGTTGGAATTTCCGTTGTATGGGTTGAATTTGAATGGGGCAAGGACATCTACATTGCGCGTCAGACGGTGAGTGAGAAGGTCACACTCGTCGCGAATGAGCTGCCTCCGGAGGTAGAACGCCCCATCCTTGCGCCCATTTCTTCGATTATGGGCGAAGTCCTCTTTATCGCCTTAACCTCGGACCGTCACAATCCCATCGAACTACGTACCACCGCCGACACCGTCATTCGACGCAGGCTTTTGGCCGTCCCCGGCGTGGCACAGGTATCGCCTATTGGTGGGGACGTAAAGCAGTATCAGGTCATCTTGGAACCCGCGAAACTCACGGCCTACGGCGTGACCGTCAATCAGGTTATGGAAGCGCTTTCAGCTTCCAACGAAAATGTCTCGGCGGGTTTCATGAACTATGCCGGCTCGGAGTACCTGATTACCGGTATCGGCCGCATACAAACCCTCCAGGACATCGCCGACACGGTCATCACGGCTGTCGAGGGCGTGCCCGTTCGCGTTTCAGACCTTGGCGAGGCCCGGATCGGTGGAGCGCCAAAGCGCGGCGATGCCTCGGCCAACGCCCAACACGCTGTCGTTCTAGGCATACAAAAACAGCCACGCGCCAACACCCTGACCTTGACCAAGACGCTCGACGAAATTCTGGATGATATCGAGAGCAAGCTCCCTGAAGGCATGGCCATTAATAAGCAGTTGTTTCGTCAGGCGGATTTTATTCAACTTGCCGTACGAAACGTCGAAGAGGCGTTGCGCGATGGGGGAATTCTCGTCATCATCATCATGCTCCTCTTCCTGGCGAACGTCCGGGCAACACTTATCACCTTAACCGCCATTCCTCTCTCGCTCGTTGCCGGAGTGCTGGCCATCAAGGCCCTTGGCGGGACCATTAACACCATGACCCTCGGCGGGATGACCATCGCTATTGGTTCGCTCGTGGACGACGCCGTCATCGTCGTCGAGAACGTTCTCAGGCGTCTCAGAGAGAATTCTCTATTGCCTGAGGAGCAGCGTAAGTCGCCATTCAACGTTGTCAACGACGCTGCCGTTGAAATTCGGTCCTCCATTTTTTTCGCCACCTTCATCATCGCCTTGGTCTTCCTGCCCATTTTCTTCCTTTCCGGTGTCGAAGGCCGGCTACTCCTCCCCTTGGGTACGGCCTTTGTGATTTCGCTCTTTGCTTCGCTCCTTGTCGCCGTGACCGTCACGCCGGCGCTATGTTATTGGTTGCTACCAGGCAGTAAAATGGTCCTCAAAGGGATCGAGCCAAGGTTCGCGCGTTGGCTCAAGACCGGCTACGCTCGCATCCTTGACCCCATTCTTAATCATCCCTGGTTTGTGACCGTCCCCACCGGGCTCCTCTTAATCGTGGCGCTTGTGACAACGGCTTTCTTAGGGCGTTCGTTCTTACCGGAGTTCAATGAAGGGGCCCTGACGGTAAGCGTCGTTAGCCTGCCGGGGACCTCTCTTCCTGAATCCGATGCCATCGGACACCTGGTCGAAGAAACGCTACTCAAGCACTCTGAAGTTGTGGCGGTCGCACGGAGAACAGGCCGGGCCGAGCTTGACGAGCACGCCCAGGGCGTTGAGGCGGCAGAACTCGAAGTTTCCTTATCCATGAAGGAACGCAGCAAGAGCGAACTCCTTGAGGCCCTTCGCATGGATTTTACCCTTATTCCCGGAGCAAATATCACCATCGGCCAGCCTATCTCACACCGGATTGACCACATGCTATCGGGCACGCGGGCAAACGTGGCGGTCAAAATCTTTGGCGAGGATCTCTACAAACTCCGGGATCTCGCGGAGAAAGCCCGTCAAGTTATGTCCACCGTTCCCGGTGTGGTGGACTTGTCCGTCGAACAACAGACGGATATCCCTATCGTTAGAGTGAAATTTGACCGTCAGGCTATTGCGCGTCATGGACTTCGTATCCAAGACCTGGCGCATATTCTCGAGGCCAGCCTGCAAGGGGTGGCCGTTTCCAAAGTCTTCGAAGGTCGTAACACCTTTGACCTTGTTGTCCGGCTGGGCGAGGGAAACGATTTCTTGCCCGAAACGATTGGCAACCTAATAATTGATACACCTAATGGAGCGATACTGCCACTTAAGACTCTCGCCACCGTCATTCGGACCACCGGTCCGAATTTGGTCAGTCGTGAACAAGTCCAGCGAAAAATTGTGGTCATGTGTAATGTGGCTGGACGCGACGTTGGCTCCGTTGTCGAAGAATGCCGGGAACTTATTGAGCCCATCATCGAGCAGGAGGCGGGTTACTCCGTCGTATATGGTGGTCAGTTTGAGAGCGCGGAGAGTGCCGGCCGACTACTCATGCTACTGGGCATTTCCGTAATAATCGGTATTGGTTTCGTCCTCCACCTGGCCTTCGGCAATGGTCGCGATGCGGCTTTTGTAGTGCTTAATCTTCCTCTTGCTTTAATAGGTGGTGTCGCCGGAGTGGTCATTTCTGGGGGCGTTATATCCGTTGCGTCCTTAATCGGTTTCATCACCGTCTTTGGGATTGCCGCTCGGAACGGCATCATGCTCGTTCTGCACATCCGCCACCTTCAAACACACGAAGGCGTAAGCGACTTTCGTCGGGCCATCTTCCGAGGTGCACAGGAGAGGTTAGTGCCAATCCTTATGACAGCCTTGGCTGCCGGCCTAGCTCTCATCCCACTGGCCCTATCAGGTGAAAAACCCGGAAACGAAATTCAGACGCCCATGGCCATCGTCATTATCTTCGGCCTTTTGACCTCAATGCTACTCAACATGGTCATCGTTCCTGCGCTTTATCTTCGCTTCGGACGACCTGCTGCCAGCCCCTTGAAAGGAGAATCCCAGTGATGCAAAAAACCGCCATACTGGCACTTGTACTGTTAGTTGGTTGCGCAACCTCCCCCACGTCCGAACGCTTCTACCGTAGTGGCAGTCAGCCCTTTTCTACTGCGCACAATGAAATCTCGATCCACGAAACCGCAAATCCCGATGAAAGGCCGACCCCATCCTCCGCCGATCCTCTTCCCCTTCGTGATGTGGCCTCAGCCGGCCTGTCTGCCGGCGAGCTGACACTGGACCAGGCCTTGGCGATCGCCGAACGTACTCATCCAGCGTTGACCGCTCTCCGACACCGTATTGGCATGGCCGAAGGAGACGCCCTGCAGGCAGGTCTATGGCCTAATCCAGAACTTGAGATAGCTGTCGAAAGCTTCACCCCCAATGGCGATGACCAACCGAGGGATCCCGCCCGCGCAGAGAACACAGCCGGCATCGCCAATCGCATCCTGTCCGGTTTTGGATCGCCGGTGGAGTTGTTCATTCCTAGTATTCCCGCGCCGGACAACCCTAACCAGCGACAAAATCTTATCGGCGTGTCACAAACGATTCCAATATGGGGTTCGGCGGCCAAAGCGCGCGAGGCCGCCACTATCGATTTAGAGCGGTGGCGGGCCGAACATGAAGCCCAACAACTCGAGCTGCTTGCCCGAGTGAAGCATGCCTTCCTAAAGGTTGTGTATCACCAAGAAGCGGTCAGAGTCATGCAGCAGTTGGAAGGGACCTTTGTCCAAATACTCGATGTCTCCCGAGCGCGTCTTGAAAGCGGCGACATCGCAGAAGTCGAGGTCATAAAGGCTGAAGCCAACCACGAACGCCTCATCATGGAAGCGGAGCTCATCCGGCATAACCTCAACCTTGCCAACGTGAGCCTCGCCGAGAAGATCGGGGACCCCTCATTGATCATCGAACGGTGCCTTGGCAACCTTGACGGTTCCATACCCGAGGTCCCGCGTGAACTTGTTTCCAAGCTCCAGGAAAGCCACCCACGTGCCCGCGTCTGGGAACTGGCCCAGGACAAGGCCAACGCCGACGTTACGGTCGCACGGTCCAAGAAATGGCCTGTACCCACACTCGGCGTGCGCTACCGCGAGTTCGAGTTCACCGATCAGGACACCTGGGACTTTTCTTTGGGCTTTGAAATACCTTTGTTTAACCGAAACCAAGGCGAGATTAAAAAGGTCCTCGAAAACCTTAAGCGGGAGGAAGCCGCCACAGCCACCGAGCGAAATGCGATGGATTCGCAGCTAAGCGCTGCTATGGCCGCTTACGAAACCCGCAAGCACAGGGCAACCATCTTTCGAGAGCGCATCCTTCCCAAGATGGAACAAACCTTTGAAATCACTCAAACCTCCTTTTCCATCGGTAACGTTACGATCCTCGAAGTACTGGATGCCTACCGGTCCCTTTCCGAGGCGCGCTTGACATACTTGCGGGAGCTGTTCGACTTGCGCTCTGCCCTGGTTGATCTGGAAAGACTCACTGGGCATGCCTTTTGACTTTCTAGTCGTCTTGGATGACCGGAGTAGACTTCCCCGCCGTCTAGCGAAGTATCCAGAGCATGATGAAGTGGGCCACCTGGCATCGGAAGGGGTAGAAACAAGCCGTGGAGCTTTGGACGAATTTTAGACGAAACACCCTTCCAAATGGCCTGAAACGAAGAAAAATGGTGCTGGGGGGCAGCAGAGACAATTCTCTGTAAGATATTGACATAAAATGATTTGCATCGAATTCTGAGCACTTCAAATCCGATGGGCATATTTCATTGTGTAATGTGCCGCCCGAAAGCGGAAGTCCTTGATTCCCAAGGGCTTCCGCTTTTACCTCTTTCCTGGCAATCACTTAGAATCCGAATTTGAGTGTCACCGAGTGTCATGGAGTGTCACTGAGTGTCGCTGAGCGATCAAGCATTTGTATGAAGATCTGTATGTAGTCTTGGGGATGGTGCTTTGAGAAAGGCTTCGAGTCTTGGGCAAGAAGGGTTACTCGGAGCGAGGACGGCTACTTCCAAAACCTGCAC
>SDBV01000327.1_pt1 | contig 67376 bp, 36 predicted proteins | sample 2277081 | NCBI WGS metagenome assembly SDBV01 (sample SAMN10402039, study PRJNA504765) | marine sediment metagenome | isolation source: marine sediment core GS10_PC15, 223 cmbsf | place: Arctic Ocean: Southern Knipovich Ridge | collected 2010
TCTTTCTCTCACCGCAAGCAATAGGACTTCAGTACACCATAATACGTTTTTCGTAGACCTTGACTCGCCTGACAAAGGACTGATAGAAATAGTACAATCCAATGTACCGGGAGTTCAGGCATCACGCAATGGAACGTTCTCGAACAATCTGTATGTATTTCAACAGCTACCGAATCGCCGCCTTATCTTCCAATCGTATTACACTCACGGTTACCCCGAGACATTCACGTTCACTCGCAACGCCTGGTACAATCCGACACAAGATCCACATGGCGACATTGATGATACTTTTGAGAGCATTAAGTATGAGATAGGAGTGGATGACGGAATTCCATATTTTGATACTGAGGCTGAGAGTAACGAAGTTTATGGCGTTGACCCGGGGCTCGATATGGACCCCAACAGCCCCACCTATCTAGACGCGTCTGCGGCTTTTCGCAGCCAGTATCCTGACATCGGCGCCGATGCCTGGGCTTCGGGGGTGCGAATTCTTGACGGGGTGCGAATTGTTGACAATGGGACGGCGGGGTTTGACGCCAGTGATGGTTGGGTGCGGTTTCCGGGGCCCGGGTTCGCGAGAGATATTCATGTGGCAGCTCCGGGCACGGGCTCTGAGGTGGCGACTTGGAGCTTTCCGGTTACGCCCGGACGGTATCGTCTGGCCGTGACGTGGCAAGAGTTTCCGCAGGCGGCGACGAATTCACCATTTACGGTCCTTGAGGGCTCCGACCCGCTGCGGACGGTGCGCTTGAACCAAGAGTTGCCGCCCGACGACTTCCACGATCGGGGCAGCGGCTGGAAGGACCTCGGGACGTATCGCATCACCGGTAATAGCGTCACGGTGCAAGTATCCAACGATGTGGACGAGTGGGTGATTGCCGACGCCGTCCGCCTCCAGCGCGTGCCGGTAGTCGCGCGCCACATTTTCTACAACAATTCATCCTTCGACCACGAGAATCCGGCGGCGAATTCGGACGACGACGCAGCCATCGCGCCGGACAAGACGGCGTTGCTGCCGGGTCAGACGGCCACCTTCGAAAACTACAGCAGCTACAGCCGTGGCATCAACGGGATCATGGTGGATTTCAGCGACCTGGACCACGCCGCCAGTCTCAGTGCCGACGACTTCCTGTTCAAGGTCGGCAACAACAATGATCCGATTGGTTGGCCGGATGCCCCGGCCCCGCAAAGTATCATCGTCGGCGCGGGTGCGGGCTCCGACGGCTCCGACCGGGTCACGATAATTTGGGCCGATAACGCGATTGAGAACGAATGGTTGCAGGTCACGATCCTGGCCACCGCGAACACCGGACTAGACGAAGAGGACGTCTTCTATTTCGGCAACGCCAAAGGGGAGACCGGTAACTCGATTGCCGACGCGATAGTCGATCTCGCCGACCTGTTAGGCGCCCGCAACAACCTGCGCAACTTCCTGAACCCTGCCCCAATCGATTTTCCATACGATTTCGACCGTGACGGCCGCACGAACGTGGCCGACCTGCTGATCGCACAGTCCGGCCGGACGGATTCCTCAAACGCCCTGAAGCTGATCACGACCCCGCTGGGAGGCCCCCTTCCAAATCCGGCCACACGATTGCCGGCGTCCGATCAGCAGGCCTATTGCCAATCAGAAATCCGGCCGTGCGGCAACGTCTTCGAGCAAATCGTCAGACCAGGGTCGCGGGGCCGCCGAACCACCTCGGCCAAGCTGGATTGGCTGTATGACTTGGAGCCGGTCCGGCCGCCGCACCGCCGCGGGGATCACCACCATTCGGTCCGAAGAGCCGTGGACGAGTTATTGGCCGCCACGTGGCTGTGAACGGCGCTTGAATCCCCTACGGTTGCAACCAAGAGAACCGTCGCACGGACAACGTCCGCTGGAAAACCAGGCGGCCGCTCGTTCGTACCGGACAGGTCGAACTCGTAAAGCCAATCCAACTTGCCCGCGGAACTCCCTTGGGGCCCGACCTCCCGCGCGGCGGCCTGCTCCAAGGCGGCGTCGTACGCTGCGACGCTTCCGCCTCGGGCGCCGTCTTCGCCGGCCTCCTGCTTCCTCGCCGGCGCGGTGATCAGTTGCAAGGCATTGAGAAAATGCGTTGCATGGCTGCGCGCGATGAGCATGTCGCCGGCATTCACGCGTGCATCGCGGTCGTAGTCGTACGGAGATTCGATCGGCGCGGGATGGACGAACGTGCGTTGGTTGTCGCGGGCGCCGAGCATGTCGAAGGCGTTGACTTTCGCATCGCCGGCCGAGTTGCCCGACTCGCCGGTGGCGTTGCCGAAATAAAAGACATCGTCGGTGACCAGCCCGAGCCTGGCCGCCAGCGCCGTCACTTGCAGCCATTCTTGCTGGATGGCGTTGTCGGACCACAAGATGGTCACCCGATCGGAACCGTCAACACCTTCGCTGCGGCGCAGCGTGACGCCGCCGGGGGCCGGAGCAGCGTCCCAACGGCTCGGATTGTTGTCGTTGCCCACGCGGAACTCGAAATCGCCGGCGTCCGGCGCGATCGTGTCCGGCAGGCCGGCGACGTCGATTACGATGGCGTTGATCCCGCGGCGGTAGCTGGTGTAGTTGGCCCACGTGGCCGTTTCGCCGGGCAGCAGGGCCGACTTGTCGGGGGCGATGGCGTCGTCGTCCCGGGCATCCGCTGCCGGATCATTGCCGTCGAAGGCGGAGTTGTTGTAAAAGACGTATCGACCGAGCACGCGCGGCGGGATGAACGGTTTCTCGGAGATCAGTTCGATGCCCTCACCCGTGCCGAGATTGCGGCTGTATTGCCTGTCCGTCGCGTTGTCCCAATGTTCGTGAACGCCCAGGCTCGTCAGCGGCGTGCCGTCATTCTCCGGATCGTACGCCGTCGCCGAGGGTGGATCATCGGCCAACGCCGCCTCGTGCAGGTAGTTTTCAGATCCGCTCTTGATGTTGGACCTCTCTGTCCGCAGAAAATCCAGCGCCACCGAGTCGATGGCCACGGGATCCTGCGAGAGAAAGATGCTGGAAGGCCAATCGTTGCCGAAAGTGGACCACCTACGCGGGCCAGTACAACAACCGTCTGCACTGTAGAGGCCGTCAATCATATACAACAGCGTCTTCCCGCCGAGGTGCTTGTGGCCAACCAGATCTACCAGAGGATTATACGACTCCATGGGGTTGTTCGCGTTGACGTACGGGTGGAGAGGCTCCGGCGAAAAATACCTGACCTTGACACTTCCGAAATGGTTCTTTGCGGTCGCCGACACGCCGGTGGTGGTGTGGAACTTCAAGATCCCGGCGTTAATCACGTACTTGGCCTCGGTGACGTGCGTGGGCAATTGGAGGACCTCGCGGCCGGCGCCGCTTAAGTAAAGCTGGTTCTCCGGAGTCGTGTCGGCCTGAACCGGAATCCGCCCGTTTAGACCATAGAAATCGACGAACAACAAACCGGGGAACTCTGTATGGATCGGGTCGTATATCATGTCAGGCATGAAACGTGAGGCGTCATAGATCACAATATCGCCGGGATCAACACCCGCTTGACCGATAAGTTGCCGTACCAGGGCAAGCACAAACTGCGGGGAGGCGTCTAACTTATTGTCCAGGGGATCGCTAGGCCTTAGCGAATTATTCAGGTTCACCTTGATGGCGATCTTCTCACCCGGTCTATGGCTTGCGTCCTGCCCGCTGCGGGTGCGGTTGAAATGCCGGAAGATCGCGTCCCAAGCGGCTGCATCCGTCTGCTCACCGGCCTGCCAGCGGATCGCGTCGGACATCATTTCTTCCACGACGGCTTGATTGGTGTTGTTGTCCTCCCACCAGTAGCCGCTCGTTCCGTCCCAGGAAGTCGCCTCGGGATTGTGTATCCAGGTGACCCGACCGGGGTGAAGCCCTTTGGCCTCACCGGTCGGCTGATTCGGTTCGTACTGATTCGCTTCTTCCCGCGGTTGGTCCCCGTCGGCGATTGGCGCCGCCTCCGTGGTGGCTTCCGCCACTGTGCCCGGGGTGACCTCGTCCGACGAATCGTTGGTAGCGACCGTGATCCCCGTGAGGCCCCGATCAATGCCGACGGAGTGGCCGTCAATGACGTGGCGGTCGGCGAGTTCCGGTGCCGAGTTGACCGTCACCTCCAGCGAATCCAAGCCGATGCCGATGCCGTCAATCGCGGCTCCCCCCATCGCCAGCAACTCGCGATCTTCGAGCCACTCCAGACGCATCCGCGGGAAGCGGCGACGCACACGTTCTCCGAGCGGACTCTGCTTAGATTCCCCGCCGGACCGGGAGTGATCACGGCGCCGAATACGTCGGGCGTTCATCGACTCTGCTCCAAACTATGGCAGGCCGCCATGCCACCAAAACAGGTAACGACCAGCCTACCAGATAAGGCGGAGAATGTCAAATAATTGCTTGCAGGATCCGACTGGACACGCCACTCGCGAGAGATACGAAATACGGCTGGTGAGACGTTGGGTTTGGTCAGATAATGCACCTGGCGCGGTCGGCAGCCGCAACCAAAGGAGATTAGAGGGTGAGGGGATAAGGAATTAGGTTTGTCCTCGCGACCCTAACAGCCTAGCCTCCTAATAACCTAATCCCAAACTGCTTGTCAACAACGACTTACGACCACTAGTAGTCCAGCCCAGTCGGGAGCCCGTGGAGTGGCGACCATGCCGAACAAAGAACCCCCCCATCAGATGAACATTCTTTCCACCGAAGAGATTTAACGAGAGAGGCGCCGCCCGGATTCGAACCGGGGATGGCGGATTTGCAATCCGCTGCCTTAGCCACTTGGCTACGGCGCCTAACCCTTGACTGGCAAGGTTTTACGTGCTATGGTTTGTTGTTAGGTGTCGAGACCACGCCCTTTCCCACGCCCGACACCCGATTGCGACACCCGTGGAGACCATAGTATGCCGAAGCCGCGCAAGCCATCACCTGATTTCCCTCTCTTCCCCCACGACAATGGTCAGTGGGCAAAGAAGATCAAGGGCAAGATGCGTTATTTTGGCCCATGGAGCGACCCTCAAGGAGCCTTCAAGGGATACCTTGCACATGTCAACGGTGTAATTCCCAGGAAGTTATCAGACAAGGCGAAAACAGGCAAGTCCAAGCCCACTAAGCCCAGCAAGGATTTCCCACTCTACCCGCATGCTTCTGGGAGGTGGGCAAAGAAGATCAGGGGTAAGACTTACTACTTTGGCAAATGGGACGATCCTGACGGAGCCCTCAACGAATATCTGGACGTGAGAGACGACCTTCTTGCGGGTCGCACCCCCTCTGTCGGTGATGGTCTAACGGTGCAAGAATTGGCGAATCGGTTCCTTACTACCAAGCGGTCGCTTGTTGAGAGCGGAGAGTTGACGGAACGCACCTGGTTTGACTATCTCAAGACTACGGGGCGAGTGGTTGAGTTCTTCGGCAAAAACACGTTGGTAGAGAGCCTACACCCAGAGAATTTCCAGCGTTTGAGAGAGAACCTAGCCGGAAGCCGCAGTCCCACCACGCTGTCCAATGAGGTTGGCCGCGTGCGGGTGTTGTTCAACTACGCCTATGACCAATGCCTGATTGACCAGCCCGTCAGATACGGCAAAAGATTCAAGAAGCCTAGTCGAACGATCATGCGGCAGGAACGAGCAAGACGCCCTCCGCGCATGTTCCAGCCTCACGAACTAATACAGGTGATTGACGCCGCAAGTGTTCAACTTCGGGCAATGATCCTACTCGGCATCAACTGCGGGTTGGGCAACAACGACTGCGCACAATTGCCAGTGAGTGCCCTGAATCTGGAAGCCGGGTGGCTCAACTATCCCAGACCGAAGACCGGGGTCAGCAGGGAATGCCCCCTGTGGCCCGAAACTGTTTGGGCTTTGCGAGAGGCGCTTGCAGCCCGACCACGACCCAAGGCCCTCGAAATGCAAGATTGGGTGTTTGTCACGCGAAAGGGCAATACGTGGGAGCCAAGAAAGGGATCGGACAATCCAGTATCAAAGGAAATGGCAAAACTCCTGCAAAAGACAGGGCTGAAACGTCCGGGGCTCAACTTCTATGCCCTTCGCCACACCTTCCAGACTATTGGAGCGCAAACCTTAGACAAGGATGCCGTCCGCTACATCATGGGACACGTCGAAGATGCAGCCGATATGTCGGCTGTGTACAACGAACAGCGGCCGAGTGATGAACGGCTTCGGAAGGTGACGGACCACGCCCGAGACTGGCTTAGAAATACTCCGTCACCTCTGGCGGCGTCGGCCGAGGCCGGCGGCGAGGTGCCGGCGGTTGAACAAACCGGTTCTGTATGAAGCTATGAAAATCGGACCACTCTACTCGATACCGTGGACGGCCAGAGCAGCCTTCGGACAATTTGAACGACGCGTGAGCGTCAAGAACTGCTTCCAGACAAAACCGCCAACCTGAGCCGGCTTGCCTCCCCGCTGAACAGCTTGGTCTTACCTTCGGCAGGTTCGGCCAAAGAGAGCCGATGACAAGCAGCCCGGGCGGCAGCCGCGTCTCGGATTTCCGTTTCGATGGTAACGATGTGGCTCATGCGGGTACCTCCTTGGAGCATGCTTGCCCATAAGTAAGTGGGGGGAAACCCGCTCACCCAGGTAGGCGGAGACACGTTACGATTCTCGGTTATGGGGGGGATTCAGGATGTATTGCTAGGGGGACATGCACCAAACTGTAGGTCAGCTCCGAGAGAATGCAGGCTTACACTTCTGGCGGGGCTGTAACCGGACGTGATCGCGTGGTGTTGGCTTCGCTTCAAGGCGCGGCGGTGTGCGGCACCGACGCGCGTTACGTCAGATGCACGATTGCAGGAAGCGTGTCGGACCGAAGCGACTTGGGCGGCCGGCGCACTCTAACTCGAAGTGTCAAACCGTCCTGGGATGGGAAGGACGCTCCGCCGCAGAGGATTCAGCCACGAAGAGGAGATGTCCGAAAAACGATGGATCTTTTCCCGCAAACAGTATTGCCATCTGATATAATCAGAAGGTCCTACCACCAAACGGTTTGTGTTTGAGAGTCTGGTCGGCCTGCTGCCAACTTGAATCACGAACTCCCGCCGCTGGAGACATCCCATGATCTTCCGCCGCCGAACTCGATCGCTATATGCGGCGTTCTTCGCGCTGGTCGTAGCGTTGTTCTCGAACGTGAGCAGGGGAGCCGAACTCGCGTCTGGCGATAAGCCCACGCACGAGGAGTCTGCTGCCGCCGGGCCGAATGTGGTGCTGATCATCGGCGACGACCAGGGCTGGACTGACTACAGGTTCATGGGGCATGGCGAAATTAAGACGCCGCATCTCGACCGGCTGGCAAAGCGCAGTCTCGTGTTCAGGCGCGGGTACGTGGCGTCGCCGCTGTGCCGGCCTTCACTGGCATCGATCGTTACCGGTCTCTACCCGCACCAACACGGCGTGACGGGCAACGATGTGGACGGCCCCAACGAGCGGGCCAAGCTGGATGTGCCAGTGCGCGAGGCGTTTCATCGCAAGCCCAGTCTGATCAAGGCGCTGGTGGCCGGAGGGTATGTGGCGCACCAGTCGGGCAAGTGGTGGGAGGGCTCGTTCAGCGATGGCGGATTCACGCACGGCATGACGCTCGGCGACCCGAAGCGCGGGGGCCGCCACGGCGACGCGGGGCTATCGATCGGGCGGAGCGGGATGGAGCCGGTGACGGATTTCATCGATGGAGCCGCGGCGGCGCGCAAGCCGTTCTTTGTGTGGTACGCCCCGTTCCTGCCGCACACGCCCCACAACCCACCGAAGCGTTTGCAGGCCAAGTACACGCAGGCGGATCGGCCGGCCGACGTGGCGCGGTACTTCGCGATGTGTGAGTGGTTTGATGAGACCTGCGGACAGTTGCTCGATCACCTGGACCGCAAGAGGCTGACCGAGAACACGATCGTGGTGTACATCTGCGACAACGGCTGGGCAGCGCGGTCGACGAACGCCCACGATCCGAATCAGAAGCAATGGGGTACTTTCGCGCTGCGTTCGAAGGGCTCGCCGTTTGAAATGGGTGTGCGAACGCCCATCATGATTTCCTGGCCCGCTCGGGTCAAGGCGGCTGGCGTGGATGACTTGGCGCAGAGCATTGACTTGTTCCCGACGTTGGCCACCGCGTGCGGAATCAAACCACCGGCGGATCTGCCCGGCGTGGACCTGCTCGACGAGCAAGCCCGAGCCGGGCGTCGCACGGTCTTCGGTTCGATGCACTCGATCCACAACATGACCGTGGGCAATCCTGACGACACGCTGCAATACCGCTGGTGCATCAACGACCGGTGGAAGCTCTTGATACGGCACGCGGGAACCGACACGACGAAATACAGGAACGTCCACAGTTGGGATCGCGAGCCGGTTCGTCTTTACGACTTGTCTGATGATCCCCACGAGCGCAACAATTTGGCGAGCCGTCACGCCGAGGTCGTCGAGCAGCTGGCCGACAGGATAAACGCCTGGCACTCGGTTGGGAAGGTCGCCGCAACGCAAGAGCATGAACCCAAATGATCGCATTGTTGGAGTTCAACGTCACATGACAGCCGTCACGGCAATGGTCGGAAGGGCCGGGCCAACGTAGCAGAAGCCGAACCCGCTGATTCAAGAACAGGACTCACATGATGCAAGAGGGACTACGAATCAGCCTCGTGCTGTCGATGCTCTTCTTCTGTGGAGGCGCCGGCGCCACCGCCGGTACACTCAAGACGCATGGCATCTTCTCGAGCAACATGGTCATCCAGCGTGACAAGCCAATCACGATATGGGGTTGGGCTGAGATTGGCCACAAGGTGTTTGTCCAGTTATTCGGCGACGTCTGGGTGATGAACGGCCAGAGCAACATGGCCTTCGCCCTGGGTGCGACCTACCGCGCAGACATGGAAACGGCCGCCTTCATACGCGAATCACAGCGGCTGGGGCTGGCCGACCTGGAGGATCCGCAGCACACGGGCTTCATTCCCGCTTACGACCAGCAACTTCCAGGCCTGCACACAAAAAAGAAGCATTTCCTCGACACGCGCGCCGCGCGCTGGGCGATGGGCAAAGTGTACGCAGTGCGCGTCGACTGGGCGGCGGCTGAACTGGTCTCCGCCCTGCGCGACGGCGAGCAGATGGTGTTGACGTTCGACCGACCGGTCGCTCCCGACGATAACGGTCCGATCGAAGGCTTCGCCATCGCCAGCGAGGACGGCAAATACTACAAGGCGTACGCGGAATCACTTGTCACCAAAGACCAGGGCATCTGGGGGAACAAATACGATCGCACGAAACTGTTCGTCTTCAGCCCGCTGGTCAAAGAGCCCATGGCGGTGCGCTACGCCCGGGCGCGCAGCCCGATGGGCAATCTCAAGGTGAACGGCAAGCCGTGGCAGCCGCTTCACAGTTTCCGCACCGACGAGTGGGATTGGCCTGAGAATGAAGACCCGGTGGAGAATGCCGTGGACCGCACGCAGAGCAAGGAGATGGCGCAGGAGGCCGCCCAGCGCTGTGAGCGCAGGAGCATGGAGGAGGCCAAGCGGGCGGTCGAAATCCTCAAACAGCGCGAGATGCTGGGCAAGAAGGATTAGAAGGCCGGTTAGCAAGAGGTTTCCATGACTAACGAATCGAACTACGAACGAACACGAATCAACAACCAGGAGAAGAACATGATTACAAGAAGCCAGATCACAACTGCACTGCTATTGGTCACCACGGTGATGACGCTGTTCGTCCTTCCCGCAACCGCAAAGGAAATTCCTGCACAGTTGCCGGACCCGGACACCAAACCGCCTGTCGCCAACAAGCCGGTCAAGGTCTACATCCTGTCCGGTCAATCAAACATGGTTGGGATGGGTGATATACGCGGAGGATCTTCACGCTGGGGAAAGCAATTCCTGGACCCTGTTGTTTCAATCTATCCAGGGGATTACTCGCCCGCGGCCGACTATGACAAGATGCCCCCGATCGAGACGAAAAAGCTCGAATCCTTTGGCGGTGTAACGCCCACCCCGTTTCCCGGCGGCGGCACCGCAGTGGTTCGAGGCTTCATCCAGATGGAATCCGACGGCGTCTACAGGTTCAACGCCGGCTATGGCAATACGGTGTACAACATCATGGAGATCGACGGCGCGGAGGTCTATCGAAGAGAGCCCGACAAGGATGCGGTGCATACCTCGCTGAAGTTCACCGCCGGGAAGAAATACCCCTTCACAATCACCTTCCTTACCAAGCACGCCGGCGGCCTGGGGTGGCTTTGGCGAACGGACATTCCGGGGCTACTGACGACTCTGGTGAATAAGGATAAGAAATTCCCACACTTGATTGACGACAAGGGCAACTGGACCGTACGCGGCGACGTGACGTATAAGGGTGTGATTTCCGCCACGGGCCAGGGGCCGCTGACCGTTGGTATCCAGGGTAACACCATCGGACCGGAAATGCAGTTCGGGCACATCATGGGCTATTACCACGACGAGCCCGTGCTGCTGATCAAAGCCTCCATCGGCAACCGGAGCCTTGGCTGGGATATCCTGCCGCCCGGCAGTGAGCGATTCACCTATGACGGCCGCGTCTATGCCGGATACAAGGACACACCGGACTCCTGGGTCGAAGGAGAGCCCAAGAAGGAGGTGAACTGGTATGCCGGCAAGCAGTATGACGACTACGTGACTGCCATACACGACGTACTGGATAACTTCGCCACCCTCTTCCCCGAGTACAAAGACCAGGGCTATGAAATAGCCGGATTCGTGTGGTGGCAGGGACACAAGGACGGCAACCCGGCCCACGCCGGTCGCTACGAACTGAACCTGGTAAACCTGATCAAGGCTTGGCGTGGGGAATTCAAGGCGCCGAAGGCGCCCTTTGTGCTGGCCACCATCGGGTTCGGCGGCTGGGATATGGCAGGCCCTCACCTGACCGTTGCCAACGCTCAGCTTGCCGTAAGCGGAGAAAAAGGCAAGTACCCGGAATTTGCCGGCAATGTGTTGACCGTGGAAACTCGTGGTTTCTGGCGAGATACTTCCGTTTCCCCCAGCGGTCAAGGCTATCACTATAACCGAAATGCCGAGACCTACATGATGGTGGGAGACGCCCTTGGTCGCGGAATGGTCAAGCTGCAGGGCAAGAAGGATTAGAAGGTGGCCAGCGGAACAAGACTTAAAGGAAGGGGAACAAAATGAATCGCAGAATCACGATCTTATTTGCCCTCACAGCCCTGGCGTGGGCGGGACTTGTTTTCAATGCGGCGGCAGCAGAACCGCCCGATGAAGACGGTAAAGAGCCGGACGCCGGCAAGTCGGTCAAGGAGTTGCAGGAGGACTTCCGGAAACTGAAATTCGGCATGTTCATCCATTACAATATGGCGACATACAAGGGGGTCGAATGGGTTGCGGGCTACCATAGTCCTGCCGACTTCAATCCGGGCGGCAAGATCGACACGGACGCCAGGGCGGACGCGGCGGCGTCGGCCGGCATGACCTATGCCGTACTGACGGTGAAGCATGTCTCAGGCTTCTGCCTCTGGGACAGCAAACATACGACCTATGACGTCATGCACCCCGACTGTCCGTACCAGCAGGACCTCGTAGCACAATTCATCAAATCGTTCAAGAGCCGGGGAATGAAGGTGGGGCTTTACTACTGCTGGCGCCACCCGGGATTTGGTGACGCCGAGAAATACAAGGTTTTGCCGCCGCAGTGCGATCCTGCGACCCATACTCTGGAAGAACAAAATGAATTCCAAAAGGCACAAATCGCGGAACTTCTGACCAAGTATCCAGACGTGTTTTATATATGGAATGATGCTCTCGACGACAAGGTAATGCCTGCGGATGAAATACTGACTCACATCAGATCGATACGTCCCAACGTCATCGCCAGTGCAAATTGGTGGAGTTGGGGCAAGAAAGGAACGCCGTACGTGGATATTGCCGTCAAGGAATTGAGGCACTTTCCGGAGGAAAACGAGGCGCCAGGCGAGACATGCTGGAAACTGGAACAAAAATGGTTCTGGAAAGAGGGATTTGGTGCTGGAAGTGCACAGGGCGTCATGGGTCACATGACCACGGCGCACAACCGAAATTCGAATTTCCTGCTTAATGTCGGCCCTGATAGAAACGGCAAGATTGTGGAATCGAGCGTCAAGACGTTGGCGGAAGTTGGAAGGCTGCGGGATCGAAAGACATCCCCTGACCTTTCCAAATGAAGACGACGCTAGAAACCGTGACCCAATGAGGCCGGCTGCAAAGTAACGAAACAATCACTACCAGAGAAAAGCTGGAACAGCGTGAGAGTAGGAAATCGAATGAATAGCATTCTGACCCTCGATGAAGAGGACGTGGTGGTCAACGAGGTGTATGAATAACATTAGAGACAGCAGCGGAGTACACGTATGATTACCAAGACGTCAGGGCGCCATGCCGTTAAAACAGTTTTCACGTCTGCCGTGATGCCCTACACACGATTGGTGTTGTTTTCAGTGGGAAGCGCAAAGAGCTGAACCTTGCGCCGGGCCAGGCAGCCGTGCTGTCGCTGGAGGACTTTCGATAAGGACCACCATGACGAGCCGACGGGAGAACTTATGAATTGCAGCAAGATTCTGTGGATCGCCGTGAAGACGATTGCGGTTCTCGCATGCGGTCTTCGGGGGGCCGGGGCGGTCGCCGACGCCGAGAACCCCAACATCATCTTCATTTTCTCCGACGACGAGGGGCGTCTCGTCCCCGACGGCGTGCCCGATCCGGCCAAGGCGACCCACTCGGAAAACCTTTTCCAGCGGGAGGCCGTGGCGCTGATCCGCCGGAACCGCGACCGCCCCTTCTTCCTCTACTACGCGACCCAACTGCCGCTGCCCACGCTGCTTGGCAAGCCGGACCAACAGCGTGATCATGCGTATTTGTGTTGGGAAAACGGCTCGCGTTCCCCGCACGCTCAAAGCGCCCGTCGCGACTTGTGGTGGGCCTTTCGAACCCATCCTGCGGAGCCCGTTCAGCTCTATCGGCTTGACCGGGACCCGGCGTGCGAGCGCGACGTCGCCGGCGACCATCCGGATGTCGTCGAACAGTTTCTCGCGATTTTCAACGAAGCCCGTGTGCCGAGCGAGTGGTACGTGAATCCGGGCGAGGGCAAAGACCAGGTCGCGGCCAAGCGACAAAGGGCCCAGGCCGCCAACGGCATGCAAGTCCCCGTCGGGCCAAATACTCGACGCAGTCCGTGGTGACGAGATGAGGCATGGCTCCAACGGGAAACGACTCATGAGATTGTTTGACACTGTAGCGTCAATATCGGGCTGCAAATGCGGAAACCGGCAAATCGAACCACGGATTACACAGATAACACGGATGGTAAGCGGCGAAATGCCATGCTCTGCCTATTCCATCCGTGACATTCGTGTAGTCCGTGGTTTCCTCGTGGTGGAACCCGATTTTGTTACTACCGTCTCGATTGTTTCCACGTATTCGGTGCGGTGATCGGCATTGCGGCGGGCGGGGGCGGATGCACTTTCAATTCCAGACACAAAAAGGAGGTGAGTCAATGAGAGCCAGTATTCCTTTTTCATGTTTCTTCTTGATCGGTATCGTCGGCACCATCGCCGGCCCTGATGTTCGTGCTCAGACTTCCCAGGAGTCCATTCTCAAAGAAGCGGAGTCACGACTGCGTGCAATCTACGATCGGGAGGAGTTCCGACCCAAGAGATTTCGTGCAGACTGGCTTTCTGATAGTTCGGGCTACACGGTTCTGGAGTCGGTTCCCGATGCGAAAGAGCGGGTGCTGGTGCGCTATGACGCCGCCAGCGGCAAACGCACCGTGCTGAACTCCCCTCAGAGAGAGAAGTCCGGCAGATCCGGCAACATCTCTCCGGACGGCCAGAGCGTCCTCTACCGGGAACAGGGGAATCTGTACGTGCGCGATCTGAGCAGCGATCGGAGAATTCCGCTGACGAAGAATTCAGCAGACGGCTCGGTTTCGAACAGCCGGGCGGTATGGAGCCCCGATGGAAAGTGGATTGCCTTCGTGCAATCGGATGCCTCCAAAGTGAAACTCAGGTCGGTCCTTGTCCCGGGCGACCCGTCGTATCCGAACGTAAAGGAAGTCCGATTTGCCCGGGTGGGCGGGACCATCTCGACGCTGCGTGTCGGCGTTGTCGACGCCCGAGGAAACGAGACACGCTGGCTCTCCATTGCCATACCGGCAGAGGGTTTCTATCTAGGGCAGGTCGGCTGGGCTGGAAATTCGGATGAGCTGCTGGTGGAAAAGCTGAGCCGATTTCGAGACGAGCGTGAGTTTCTCCTCGCCGACGTCCGCACTGGCGCCATCCGGCGCATCTTCCACGAATCTGACCCGGCATGGGTCATCGCCAGCTACGGCAAGAATGCCGGGCTTACGTGGATTCGCGATGGCCAGGCATTCATTGTTCTGAGCGAGAAGGACGGTTGGCGGCACGCCGATGTCTACTCGCGAGACGGCAAGCAACAGGATCTCCTGACACCCGGCCAGTACGACATTATCGAACGCGCCGTCGTGGACGAGGCAGGAGGCTGGTTTTACTACTACGCGTCACCTGACAATGCGACTCAGAAGTATCTCTACCGTGTACGTCTGGATGGAACCGGAGAGCCCAAACGAGTCACCCCCATGGACCAGCCCGGCACCCACGACTACGCCTTCTCCCCTGACGCCAAGTGGGCGCTGCATACCTACTCGACGTTCGACACTCCCCCCGTCACCGAACTTGTGCGACTGCCCGAGCACCGGGTCGTACGTGTGCTCGAAGACAATAAAGAACTACGCAAGAAAATGAAGTCGTTGATCTCCCAGCCAACGGAATTCTTCCCGCTCGAAATCGGCGACGGCACGGTTATGGACGCATGGATGATCAAACCCAGCGACTTCGACGCTTCGCGGAAATACCCCGTTCTCGTACATGTGTACGGAGAACCGCACGGACAGACCGTGTTGGATGCCTGGGGACGAAGCCATGCCGACTACCATCGCGTAATCGCCGACATCGGTTATCTGGTGGTGTCCATAGACAACCGGGGCACGCCGGCACCGAAGGGGGCTGCGTGGCGGCGATCCGTGTTCGGCAGCCTTGGCCCACTCTCCACCGAGGAACAGGCAGCGGGTCTGAAGGAGCTGGGCCGCGCCCGACCGTACGTCGACTTGTCCCGGGTCGGCATCTGGGGTTGGAGCGGTGGCGGCTCGAACACCCTCAACGCGATGTTCCGCAAGCCCGATGTCTATCACGTAGGGATCGCCGTTGCGCCCAAGCCGCAGCCACATCTCTACAATGCGTGGTTCCAGGAGATCTACATGCAGACCCGCGAAGTGAACCCGGAAGGATACCGCCGGTCCGCGCCGATCAACTTTGCCGAAGGCTTGAAGGGAGACCTGCTGATCATTCACGGTACGGGTGAGACCAACACCCATCTTCAGATTACTGAAGGGCTGGTGGATCGCCTCATCGAACTGGGCAAGCAGTTCGACTACATGGCGTATCCCAATCGTGACCATGGGCTCCGCGAAGGTCGCGGCACGGCGATACACCTGCGAATGCTCATGACGCGGTATCTCATCGAACACCTGCCGCCTGGTCCGCGGTAAGCACCCGGCGGTTGGACGGCACGTACGTGGACGTGACGCTCACGCCGGAATCGGCCACCGCTGCGCTCGGCAAAGCAGCCGTTTTCGACCGACCGACCAGCCGCGTAGAGTCAGCCGCAATGGGCAGAAGCTGATTGCGACGCTTGATGAAGTCGCCGTCTACGATTACGTCCTATCGCCGCGCCAAGTGAAAAAGTGGCGTGAAGTGTTCCAGTCGCGAACGGACATCTGACGCATCACATTACCACTCGTAGGTAAGCACCCCGAAATACCCGTTAGCGGAATTGCCGGTGCCGCCCTCATCTTCCGAGTAGTCGACGATGTGGGAATACTCAACCGCAACTCGAAGACCGTCGGCTACCCACTCGCCGACGCCCACGAGAAACCGCTTTCGGGGGGCAAACCCAATCCTCATCTCCTCGCCGTCGATCACCCGCGTTACTCCCGCCAGGCCATGGCTTTCCGAGTAGCCGATGGCAAAATAGGTTCCTTGAGCGCCAATTTCCTCGACGTAGGGGTTCCAGTCGAACTGGTAGCCGAGCGAAATCTGCCAGGCGCTGGGTGTCATGGTGACAACCTCGCCCAGATCATCGACAAATGTTGCGTGATCAATAGCCCCATTCCATTCCGCAATCAACGATACGGGACCGAAGGTCGATTTGACGTGCGCAGCCATGCCAGGCACAAAGCCGATCTGGTCCAGGAAGCGCCGATATTCGAATTCCAGGAATCGACTGTCAAAAACCGAGCTGTTGAAATCGACGTCGATGTCCATTGACCAAGGAGAATGGGGACCGGGAGAAAGAATTGGCACCCGGCAAGGAAAGTTCCCTTGAGTCCGATAGCCCAAGGTGCCGCCGATGTGCTCGATGTGGTCTTCACCCCCGTCATTGGTGTTGCCGTTGTAAAAATAGATGCCTCCCGTGAAAGGAGGAAGAGTTGGCACCGGAGGTATCGCAATGGGCTTCGGAGGCGGACCGGCAGGTCGAGGCCGGTATCCTAGGCATCGGCTGAGTCGGCCGACGAAGGGATTGACCAGCAGCGGCCTGACTCGCGGCGGAGGTGGGGGGGGAGTCGTCGGAGGTAGGGGAGGAGGTGGGGGAGTTGGAAACTCGAAACCAATCAAGATCACATCTTCTTTCGTCTCGAACACCTCGACGGTCAGTGGGTCCTCGAGGTTCAGCACGTCGCCCTTGGCGGCGCCCGTCGAGATACCGAAAGGCACAATCACCCGGCCACACGTCCCGTAGAGCCAGAATCTTTGCGTATCGCCGACGGTGACAAACGCCGTATCCACGTTGATTCGATCGACGGCCACCTCATCCTGCTGGTTGGTTGGGAAGAGGACATTGGTCCCGTTATCATACTCGAAAATGAAACTTCCCAGAGTCCAACTGTTTACCTGGATTTCGAAGTCAAGCTCGGCCGTATCCAACAGAAGCACACTTTCAGACTGTCCTTCGAAATCTTCGTCCCATCCGGTCAGCAGCTCGAACGTACCCCCGAAGTTCACAAAGTCGTTGATCTGCGACCCCCTCTCTGCAAAGCTCCGTCTAATGATCGTCCTGGTGGCGTCCTCGTGCGCCGTTCTTGCTGTCTCCAACTCGTCGAGCCGTTGTCTGAGCAGTTGCAGTTCCCTCTTGGTAGACCGCGCCGGGCTGCCCGACTTGCGGCTAGAGGATGAATCGCCAAGGTAGCTGGCCGGCTCGCAAGGCCCCGGAAAGTACGCCGGCAACGGGCCGCGGTCCTCGCCGATCCAAAGGCGATCCTCGACCGGGTTCGGGCGACGGGCCGCGCTGGTGAGGACGGAGCACGGGGGCAATCGGCGGATGGCGTTACTGACCGGCGCAGGGACCGATCCGCGATGCACGGCAACCGGAGAATCCGGCGGCGCCGCCGGCGCGACGGAAAGACAACGCCGCGGGGCCAGAGTAACTACAACGCCTAGCCCAACCATCGCGACGCTCAACGCCCATCTCTTTCGAGCGCTGCTTCGCGCGTGCATCTGCCCCATCCTTTCGCTTTACCTGCCCCCAACGCGAAGCACACGGTTTAAGTCTCTGCAGGGTCCCCCCGTGCCGTTGATCGTCACTGAACGAGCCGCAACTTGGGAACAACGGACACGCCCGTGACTACCGGTGCGCCTGTTAAAGCCTTGCGATGTTCTCTATCTTCTCGAAGCACGACCCGGCCGACGCCTCGGGTGCGTTGCGGGTTGCCGCAAGAGAGCCCTCGCCGGAGCTTCATCTCGCGGAGCGAGATGGCTACATTACGCAGTAAGTACAGGTACCGAATGAGGTATCGTCGCTCACGGTGATCGGCGCGAGCGCCCGGCGTGTGATGGCCTTACTCCTTCCCGGCGGTCGTGAAGGTGGTCTCTACAAACGACGTGTTGCCTTCCTCCGTCACGGTTCCGATGGCGAGTTTGTACTGCGTTTCGGGAACCAGAAAGCCGTCGGGCACGGCAAACGCGGTCGCGGACCCGGGCAGATACGCCGTAATCTCCAGAGCCAGCTCTCCCTGTTCGATGACTACGATGCAGGCATCCAGGTTTTTGACGGGAGTCCAGGTGATTTCCAGACCCTTGGTCGGCACATCCTCTTCGCCAGGACCGGGTCGAATCAAGCAGGCCGCGTCAGGCAACTTGTGGCTCAGCGTCGCTTTACCGTGGAGTCGGACGCCGGTTACGGTCGTTGCGGTGAACGTGTATTTGCCCTCCGGGAAATCCGCTTGAACGCTTCCGTCATTGCTCGGCTCGGGAGATTCGAAGCGAAAGTGCCGGATTCCCAATTTCGAGTCGGGAGCCTTGAAATCGATCACGGCCCGGCCGTCCGGAGACACCACCTTAAGCGTCGCCAGTCCCAGCTCGCCACCCTTGGCCTCGAATACGACCTCGGCATCCTCGTCCGTGGCATTCTGTTCGAAGTAAACGGTCGCCACGTCAAACGGCATCGACCCGGCCGACTGCTTTTCGACCGCCAGCGCCGGGCCGGGAGAAACCAAAAAGAGCGTCACCACGGCAAGAATCTGTCGTTGTCCCGTCATATCGATCTCCATCGTCAGTTACGAAACGCTTCGACCGGTTCAAGGTGGGCGGCGCGCAATGCCGGATAGGTGCCCGACACCAGGCCGATCGCGCCGCCGACAAGGGGTGCCAGCAGCGGCACCGCGGGGTCCAACACAGGAGTCCAAACCTGGTAGTAGGAGACGGCAACCACGATGATAACCCCGAGGCTGGCCCCGAGAATGCCCCCGATAACACCCATCGAGGCGCTCTCGAGAAAAAACTGCACGGCGATATGGCCGCGAGTTGCCCCGAGGGCTCGCCGCAGGCCGATCTCGGCGGTCCGCTCCATTACGCCCACGAGCGTAATATTAGCGATGCCGATAGCGCCGACAACCAGAGACAAGCCGCCGAGCATGAGAAACATCACGTTCAGGTCGGTCTGCACTTCGTCGCGCACGCGCTTGGGCTCTTGGGGGACTTCGATTTTCAGAACCCGTGGATTATCGGGCCGCAGTGCGAATCGTGTTTGCCTGGCAATCAGGTGCGCCGCGCCGATCTGGGTCTCGACGACCGCCGTGCCGGGACCGGCCAGCCCGAACTCATGGCGTGCGGTGCCTTCAGGGATAATCACCGAGCCAAGCAGCTCGGGCTTGCGGGCGACGTCGCGCAGCAACCCAATCACCAGGTAGAGATGATCGCCGATGGAGATTGCCGGCAGCTGTTTCAGGCCCACAATCCCCAGCCGCAGCGCCGCGTCCGGGCCGAGAACGGCGACCCGGTCCGCCCGATCGCAATGGCCCAAGTCCGGTAAACGTCCGGCTCCAAGCTCGGCTCTGACCGCTCTGAACAAGTCCGGAGACGCGGCGTGAACCGAAAGCTTGAAAGCGGTCTGGTTCAGCGGGTCTTTCACGGGCGATGAACTAACCAGGGCGTCTCCGACGTCGACCTCACTCATCGTTCCCGCGGCAACCACGCCACGCAGCCGGCGAAGACGGGCCGGCGCATCCCATGGAATGGTTTTGGGGTCGACGATGCCCGCGGGGCCGGGCTTCGCCGTGACGAAAAGCTCGGTCGCGGCAAGCTGGTCGAACTGGCTGATGATGCGGTTGCCGGCGGTGCGGGTCAGGCCCAGCGTAGCCACCAGTGCCGTGAGCCCAATCACGATACCCAACACGGTTAGCATCATCCGCCCCGGCCTGGCGAAGATCCCCGCCAGCACTTCATCCAAGAGGTCGCGGATCGTGATTCCCGATCGCGACACGGTCGTATTCCCACTTGGTTGTGGGCAGTTCGTCGGCCTTTCCCGATGGTCTCCGTTGGTCAGATCCGTCAGCGAACCGTCGATGATGTGCACGCGGCGGCCGGCCCGATTGGCGATGTTTTCGTTGTGCGTCACGATGACCAGCGTGAGACCTTCTTGGTTGAGTGTCTCGAAGAGGTCGAGGATGGCGGCGGATGCTTTTGAATCCAGGTTTCCGGTCGGTTCGTCGCATAACAGCAGGCTGGGAGAACCGACGAGCGCGCGGGCGACGGCGACCCTTTGCCTCTCACCCCCGGACAGTTTCACCGGCAAGAAGGCGGCGCGGTGGCTGAGCCCCACCCGCTCGATCGCCGCCAGCGCGCGGTCTCTCCGGCCGCGGCGGGACTGCTTGCGGTAGACCTCCGCCAACATCACGTTTTCCAATACAGACCGGTACGGCAGCAGGTGGAACGATTGAAAGACGAACCCGATGCGCCGACTTCGCAGTCCGGCACGTTGCTTGTCGGTCAACTTGGCGGTGTCGATGCCGTCAAAGCAATAGCTGCCGCCGGTGGGACGGTCCAAGCAGCCGATGACGTTAAGCAAGGTTGACTTTCCGGCGCCGGAGGGACCGGTAATCGACAGCCACTCGCCACGATCCAGCCAAAGATCGACGTCAACCAGCGCATGCACGGCGGGTTCGCTTCCATATTGCTTCCCAACCTTGTTCAACTCGAGCACCCTGGTCGTGGTGTTGGGCTGATTCGGAGTCATTATGGTTGCCTATCTAGATTCTCGTATCCGACGACCACGAGTTGGCCGGGCCCAAGCGTTCCCTCCACAGGAGTCACTTCGGCGAAACCGTCGGCGGACAATCCCGGCTCGACGACGATGTACTCCAACGCGTTATGGTTCTTCACCTGAACTCTCGACGTCCCATCAGCGGCGAGAGATAGCGCGCTGAGGGGGACGGTGCTGACGACTCCCTTGGTTGATTCGATGGGGATCGTCAGACGCAATGAGAATCCTTCCAGCGGTGTCGGCGTCTGGACGACGCGGACCTCGAAGTAGATGTGGTACCCGTCGACTCCGTGGGTGCCGGGGGTATTGGCCACCCTTTGCACGACCCCCGTGGCTTCGATCCCGAGGGCCTGTTCGTCAATCGCCACCGGCATCCCCCGCTTCACAAGCGGTGCTGCGCTGAGCGGCAGGGAGGAGTCGATCGCCAATTGATTATCCGTCACCGACATCACGGGTCCGCTGGCCGCGTCGCCGACGAGAACGGCCACCTCCTCCACGCGGACAGGCAGGGAGGGAATGAAAACGATCTCATCTACCGGCGCCTGCACGCCAAGCTTGCGTTGGGCGGCGTCCAAGTCGGCAGCCAGTCGATGGGCTCGATCTGCCGCCAGTCGGGCGTCAAGTTCGGCGATCTTCTGTGCGTCAACAGCGGCCTGGACTGCCGCCTCACCTTTCAGCCCAGCGGCCTTGACGGCCGCTTCGGCCAGTTCGAAGCGCTCCGGCGTCAGGTGGGCTGCACGTTCGGCGGCCCCCACGGCCAATTCGCCGTCCAATCGCGTGACGAATGCGGCCGCGCGAGCCAGTTCGAGTTGTGCGTCGGCGGCCGCCCGGGCGGTTCTTGTTTGTCGCGGGTCCAGCACAATCAAAGCCCGTTGGGCGATCGTGGCTGCAATCTTGGCGGTAGCGGCTTTGTGGGCGTGTCTTGCTTTGGCGCGTGCGGATTCTACGGCCAGAGGTACGCCATCTTCCGAGTTGACCCCCAGTCTGTCCCGGTCGGCGATCTTGGCGGCAAGCTCGGCCGCAGCAACTCGGTTGGCGTGATCTGCGGTGGCGCGTGCGGATTCCACGGCCAAGGCGGCGGCCGCAGCGCCGGCGGAAGCCGCCAGCCTCTGTTTTTTCGCATCGCCCAAATCCTGTTCGAGGGCTCGGATATTCGCCAGTTGCTCGATCGTCGGCCCAAACGGTTCCCATCCCGCCGAGTCGTACCATCCGGCCACCGCGGCGCCGGTCTGCTTATCATAGGTTCCGTCGATGGGACCGGGATCGAACCCTAGTCGCTGGAGTCCTTGCTCCAACTGGCGCACGTCCTTGCCGGAAATGCCGGGGACGAGATCGCGGTATGCCGGGATCTTACCCCGCAAAACGAACACCGGCCGCCCGGAAGCGGTGAGCATCACGTCACCTTCATCGAGCTGGGTGTTCCGCAAAGGGAGCGTGGTGATCAACCCTGCGCCGGCTTTCAAGGCGGACGGGGCAATGGAGATTGATTGCGGCAATCCAAACCGGGCCTTGCCGCGGGTGACGATCTTGGAACTCAGCACGCGCCGCTGGACCGGGACGAGAATCGGCGATGGGGTTGGGGGCGCGGTTCGCGCGGCTGCCTCCGCCGGCGAGACGATACGCGATCCCGCTACCCAACCTCCCACCGCAGCAGCCGCCACCAGCGCCAGCACACAAAACAGAGCGACGATTCGTTTTCCGCTCATGATGAACCTCTACCGGATGCCCGTCTCCGGTCTGAAGCAGCACCGCTCATTTGACTTCGCGAGCATACAATTCCTGCTCAATTCGCTCTTCAACAGGTTCAAAAAGCTCCTCTTGGAGGTTAAAGTTGATCATGGCGATCCTCCGCTCATGGTCCTGGAGCTTCTTGAGCGCGGTCTGCTGCTGGGGCGACAACTTCTCGACCGGGACCGTACCGCCGCCGGTGATGGCATACAGCCGCTGCGTCATATCGGATTCGACCTCGTCCGGATGGTTGTAGTCGAAACCCGCCTTGCGCATCGCGGCGGCGTATTCTCTCAGGGCGGCTTTCATCCGCGGATCCTTATTGATCAGCGCATCCTTCGGGTTATAGTAGGATGCCTTCAATTGTCGGGGTTTGAAGACCTGCTCGATGGCCTTGCGGGTGCAGCCGCCGCACCGCGAGAAGTCTTCCGTCTCGAGCCCGACCGCAAACGTCGCGTCGGTATTCTCGCCGAAGAGCGCGTGGTTGTAGGCCACCCGATCGGCAGGAGACAGGTTCTTGTAGGTTTGAACGTTCCGCTGGCCCAAGCCTACCTTGGCCGGACTGTAACCCTCGGCGAGCTGTGGCGGCTTGCCGGTGTACAGCGTCGAGATGCCGAATCCGTACTTGGCGGCGAACTCTTCCTCAGTGAGTCCGGGAAGCAATTTATCGGCGGCCATCCCTCGGCGCACCGTCCTGTAATCGGCGGCGACGTACTCGAACCCCTGTTCGCGCATGCCTTGGGCGATCAACGCTTCAACCTTCTCGACGGCCCGGACAAGTTCCTTTCTGCTCAGGCCAAACTCTTCCGTGCTCGGTTGCTCGGTCAGCTTCTGCCGGTCTTCCCCGGCGTCGGCATCCGTGTCACTGCCGTTTGTCGGCGCGGCCGGCATCCCGCTGCCGCAGCCGACGATGCCGATCAAGACGATGCCGGTCAAAAGGATCGCAACCAGCATGGTCACGGCAGCAGCTACTGATTGAGTTCTGCCCCTCATATCGTTTCTCCTTGGGTCGAAGTATTCCACGATCAAAGGATTCATCAGAATACTTACGAGTGGTTGTTGGAAGTTATAGTCCATCACGGTTCGGCGAAGGTCGGCGGCCCGCACCAAAGGCGCCGGCTGACATCCTCGATTGCACTTCTTCGCTCGGGCTGATACGCTCCAACGGTTCCGTGTGAGCGTACACATCTTTGCTGATGTCGTAGGCGCGCCGTTCCAGTTTCAGCGCGTTGTCGCGAGCCTCGGCCAACTCCTCTTCGCCGAGTTGCTCGACTTCGATCAGTTCCAAGGCCTCCCGGTCTCCCTCACCTCGCGAGCCGACGCGAACACAACCCACGCCGCGGGCGTAGTACTTCAGCGCGTGGGCATCCGGCTCCTCCTTGCTGGACTCGTCGATCACCAGAACGTCCTCATACGAGCCCAAGGGAACGGTCGTTTTCTGGCCCATCTGGAACACCACGCCGCGATCCGTAAAGCCCACCGAGGGCGCCCAACCCTGGGAGAAGCTGGGCGTTCCAAGCCTTGGCCTGGCCGGCATCACGATCCCCGCTCTGGCATCTTCGACGCCGTGGATCCAGCATGGTGCCGCGACGAACTCTCCATCTTCATATTCTTCCGGATACTCTCCCAAACTCCAGACCGCCCCGTCGTTGTCCTGCGCGAAGAAGACGAGTTCCGTCTCCACCAACTCGCCGTCGATCAGGTCCCGATCCCAGCAAACGAGCGCACGTACGCCACCGATCACCTTGGTCAAATCGGTGACTGCAAACACCACGTGATGAGGTTCCTCGTCACCCTCATCATCGACGCTGGTTCCCTCCCAGACAAATCGCGTCCCGGGCTTCAGGGGGAACCACGGGTTGTCGATGGTGGTCGAACGGTCAAAATGTTCCGGGCCAAAGTCCTCGGTCGGCTTCTCCTCGTTCTTCCCGCTGCCGGCCCGCGCGGTCTGCGTCTCGACGCCGGCGCCTCTTGAACCGTCACCGCAGCCGACTATGCCAATCGAGAGGATCCCGACAAGCATGGTCACGACTGTTCCTACTGCTTGAACCCCGTTGCCCATGTGATTTCTCCTTGGTATCGAAATGCCCCATGATCCGAAAAGCCGATCAGCGTACTGGCGATCGGTTGTGGCAAGTATAGCCCATAACACTCCGCGCGATGGACTTTTCGCGGAGTGTGACGGGCAGCCGTGTTACTGACGGATCTTGGGAGACCTCCGAATGGTTCGCACAGCGTTGGGCATCTATCCACTATCCAGGTTGCAAGTCCTGTGCGGGAGATTGTGCGCGAGCCCCAAAGCGCAAGTACAGAGAGGGTATGACGAACAGGTTCAGCAACGTCGAAGTGACCAGGCCGCCCAGGATGACGATGGCCATGGGGTGCTCGATCTCGTGCCCGGGAATCGAGCCGGCCATCACCAGGGGCACCAGCGCCAGTCCGGTGGTGATCGCGGTCATCAGGATCGGCGCCAGCCGTTCACGCGCCCCGCGCAGGACAAGCCCCGGACCGAAGGTTTCGCCTTCATGATCCTCGAGGTGTTGATAGTGATTGACCAGCAAAACGCCGTTGCGGGCGGCGATCCCCAGCACGGTGAGGAATCCAACCAGCGAACCGAGCGAGATGACGCCGCCGCTTACATAGGCCGCCAGCACTCCGCCTACCAAGGCCGAGGGCAAGGTCAAGAAGGCGATAGACGCCAAGCGCCAACTGCTGCGCCAACTCCCGAAGGCCGCCTGGAGGAGGAAGAAGATTCCGATCGCCGCGGCCACCGCAAAGCCCAGCATGCGGTTCTGAACGGCCTGCCGCTCCGCATACTCTCCCAGCAGTTCCGGGTGGTACTCCCTCGGGAACTCGACTTCCCGCAGCGCACGTTCCACGTCGGCCACCACCGAGCCGAGATCACGTTCACGCACGTTGGCGCCCACGTCGATGCGACGCTTGAGGTGTTCGCGTTTGATCACGTTGGGAGTCGGCGCGATGCGCACGTCGGCCACCTCGCCCAAAGCCACGTGACCGCCTGCGGGCGTGTCGATCGGGAGGTTGCGAATACTGGTCAGGCTGTGGCGCGTTTCGGGCGTGCTCCACACCTGCACGTCGTACGTCCGGTTGGCGATGTGAATGTCGCCGACTTCTTCGCCGGCCACCAAGGTAGCCGCCGCTCGGCGCACGTCCCCCGGTTTGAGCCCATAGCGCCGGGCCTTGGCCAGGTCGACCTCGACTTCAATCTGCGGTATCTCTTCCTGGAGTTCCACGTGCAGATCGACGATGCCTTCGATCTTCTCCAGCGCCTTCTTCACCTCTTGTGCCTTGTCGCGCAGCACGTCCAGTTCGCGGCCGTAGATGCGCACGGTGATGGCTTCGTGTGATCCGGTGAGCACCTCTCTGATTCGTTCTTTCAGGTAGGTCATCACGTCGCGATAGAGCCCGGGGTAGCCGTCGACCACCTCCTGGATGTTGGCCACCGTGGTGTCATAGTCGACGGCAGGATCGACGCTGATCCAATTCTCGCCGAAATACATCCCGACCACCTCATCCATGATCAGGGCCTGCCCGATGTGGGCGCCGAAGTTGCGGACCCCCGGGACGGCCCGCAATTCCTTACTGCCCTGAATAGTGATCCGGTTCATTTCCGGCCAGGAGGTGCCGGGCTTGGTCAACCAGTGCATCAGGAAGTCCCGTTCCTTGAACGAAGGAAGCAGTTCCTGTCCGAGCCGCGGCACCACCACCACCCCGGCCAACACCATGGCGCCGACGGTGAGGTACGCCGGGCGCGGTGTGCGGACGATCCGCGAAAGCACCGCGTCGTAGCCCCGGTGCAGCCACCGTACGAGAGGGGACTCGCCGCGCTTAAGCGACGCTTTGCCCAAGAGAATCAGGCCCAGCGCCGGCGTGACGGTCAGTGCGACCACCGTGGACGCCGTCACCGCCAGCGCGTAGGAGAGGGCCAGTGGCTGAAAAAATGCGCCGGAGAGGCCCTCCATGAAGAACACCGGCCCCAAGGCCGTGATTTCGATCAGGGTAGAGTAGATGATGGCGCCGCGGACCTCGAGCGAGGCCTCGAGAATGATAGACGCCGTGGACTTCTTCTTACCCTCCTCGCGGTACTGGCGCAGCCGCCGCACGATGTTCTCTATGTCGACGATCGCGTCGTCGACGACGGCGCCCAGCGCGATCACGAACCCGGCCAACACCATGGTATTGATGGTGGCCCCCCGCAGATAGAGCACGAGCCCTCCGGCCATCAGAGACAGCGGGATGGCCACGCAGCTAATCAACGCCACGCGCCACTCGTAGAGAAAGGCGAAAAGAACCAGAATCACGAGCACACAGCCGATCAGCAGCGCTCTGGTGAGATTGTCGATCGACATCTCGATAAAAGTCGCCGGACGAAAGATTTCGTGGTCGATCTCCACGCCGGGAAGACCGGGCCGCAACGCCTCGAGCGCTTTTTCCACCCCCCGAGTTACTTCCAGCGTGTTGCCCCAAGGAAATTTCTCGACGATCAGCAAGAGGCCGATTCCGTCGTTGATGATCGCGTCCCCGATCATCGGTTGATGATCCACCACCACCTTGGCCACGTCACCCAGGCGCAGCGGCTTGCCGTCGATTACCTCCACGACCACTTCGGCCAGGCGATCCGGCGTGACTTCGTCCGACTTGTAGACCAGCGGCAAGACGTGTCGGATGCCGAGCCTTTGATTGGGGGTTTCCACCCAGCCGCCGGTGCCGATCACGTGTCCCTTGGCATACTGCAACAACCCCACGTCCAAGGCGTCCGCCGTGGCCTCCATGATCTGGTCCAGCGTAACGCCGTGTTCTCGCAAACGTTCCGGTTCGACTTGCACCTGCAGCATTTCCAGCCGCTCGCCCCAGATCGCCACGTTAGCCACGCCGCGTACGCACATCAAGCGTTGCCGGATCGTCCAATAGGCGATCATCGACAGGTCGATTACGGAATGTTCCTTCGAGGAAATCCCGATCTTCATGCACCGGCTGGTCGCCGACAGGGGCGGCAACATTACCGGCGGGCTTGCCCAGGTGGGCAACGTAGTCATGGCCAGGGAAACGCGCTCTTGCACCAACTGCCGTGCTTCCAGCAGGTCGGTCCCGGACTCGAAGATGAGTTTGATCGACGACAGTTGGGGGACCGACTTGGATCGCATCACGTCCAGCCCCGCCACGCCGTTGAGCGCCTCCTCCAAGGGAATGGTGACCAGCCCTTCGACTTCGGTAGGGGAAAGTCCCAGGCATGGGGTTTGAATTTCCACCACCGGCGGCGCAAACTCGGGAAAGACGTCCACCGGCATGTTGCTCAGTTGCCCGAAGCCGAAGTAGATCATCCCCGCGGCGATCGCAATCACGATGAAACGAAACTTCAGGCTCGATCCGACGATCCAGCGGAACATGGCTGAAGACCTCCGTTGCGGGTTTAATGTCCGATCGCGAACTCGGTGCCGTACACCTCGGCCACCCCGACCGTGGCGACTTCAGTGCCCGTGGGTGGACCGTCGGAGAGGACCGCCAGGTCGCCTTCTATGTAATCGACGCTGACTTGATGTCGGACGAAGGTCCGAGGCTTGGGGCACGTGTACACCCAGGTTGTGCCGTACGCGTCGTAGAGCAGCGAAGCGTAGGGCACCACCTTGCGCTGCGACTGGGACCGCGACACCTTCGTCTCACGAACCGGGGCCGTCTGGACGTCGAGCCGCTGCATCGCCTGCTCGCTCAACGTTACGCGGCTGAGTTCCGATCCCTCGATCGGCTCGACGTGGGCGGGTGCGATTTTGTCATGCGTGCCGGAACTACGTGCGCATCCCGACAGTGGTAGACCGGCAAAGATCAGTGCCACAACCATCCACCGATTCATGTTCTTATTCATCTGGTTTCCTCGCTTGATCCTATCATGGTGTCTGCGGCGACACGACTTGAGACCCTGCGACTCGAGGCTCAGCGGCTTGAGCTGCAAGGGCTTCGGTTTCAACGACCTTAGGCTTGCGGATATGGGGTTCCGAAAGGACATGAGGTTCTGGCCCGGCGTGAAGCAGCAGGCACAGGACGGGTACACCGAAAAGAGTGAGCAACGTCGAAGTGACCAGGCCACCGAGGATGACTGCGGCCATGGGGCGCAGTACCTCGAGACCGGCAACGTCGCCGAAAAGCGCCAACGGCAAGAGGCCCACCCCGGTGGTTGCCGCCGTGATCACGATCGGCGCAAAGCGCTCCCGTGTTCCGCGCAGGACAAGCTCGGGACCAAACGTTTCGCCTTCCTGCTCCTGGAGATGCTGGTAGTGACGGATCAGCCCAATGGCATTGCGGGTGGCGATTCCCAACAAGGTGACGAATCCAACCAGCGCGCCGAGCGAGATGACGCCGCCGCCTGCGAACACCACCGCCAGTCCACCCACCAAGGCTACTGGCAAGGAGAAGAGGACCAGGGACGCCAGGCGCCAGCTCCGGAAGGCCGCCTGCAGGAGGAGGAGAATCCCGATCGCGGCGGCGACCGCAACGCTGAGCACCTGCTCCCGGGCAGCCAGCCGTTGGGCGTACTCTCCCCGCAGTTCCGCGCGGTACTCCAGTGGGAAGTCGACCTCCTGGAGGCGAAGTTCGACGTCGCGGGCTACGGAGCCGAGATCGCGTCCTCGCACGTTGGCGCCAACATCTACATAGCGCGAGACGGCTTCACGTTCGATGACGTTCGGGGCCGGCACGATGCGCACGTCGGCCACTTCCCCCAAACGCACGTGACCGCCGCCGGGCGTGTCGATCAGAAGCTCGCGAATGCTGGTCAGGCTGTGTCGTGTTTCGGGCGTGCCCCACACCACTACCCCGAACACCTTCTGCTGCTCGAAAAGGCTACCGACTTCAATCCCCGAGAGCAAACAGGCCGCCGCCCGGCGCACGTCGCCGGGTTTGAGTCCATAGTGTTTGGCCGCCTCGAGGTCTACCTCGATTTCCACTTGTGGCTCCACACCGTTGTGATCCACGTGCGCATCAACCACACCGTCGATCCTCGATAGGACCTGCCTCACCTCCCTCGCTTTGCCGTGCAGCACCTCCAAGTCCTCGCCATAGATGCGAACGACGACGGCTCCGTTGGTTCCCAAGGCCTCTGAGATTCTCTCTTCTAGATAGGTCAGCACACCGCGGGAGAGCCCGGGGTAACCGTCAACCACGTCCCGAATGGCGGCTACCGTGGCGTCGTAGTCCGCCCCGGTATCGATGCTGACCCAAAGCTCGCCGGAATTGATATTACCCACCTCATCAGACATCACGGCGCGGCCCAGGTGGGCGCCGACGTTGCGGACCCCCGGAATGGACCGCAGCTCGCGACTGGCCTGAGTCGTGATCCGGGCCATTTCGGGGAGGGACACGCAGTGTGCGCCCTCCCAATCGATCAGCAGGTCCCTCTCCTTGAACGCAGGCACCAGTGACTCTTGCCGAAGTCGCGGCAACATCGCCAGCCCGGCCAAAACGAAGATACCGACGGCCAGGTACGCCGCCAGCGGTTTTCGGATGATCCGCGGAAGAACCGCGTCGTAGCCGCGGCGCAGCCACTGTACGAGAGGGGCCTCGCCGCGTCCCAGCGGCGCTCTGGACAAGAGGATCCGGCTCAGCGCCGGCGTGACGGTCATGGCGACCAGCATGGAGGCGACCAGTGCCAGCACATAGGCCATGGCCAACGGCTGAAAGAATGCCCCGGACAGCCCCCCCATGACGAAGACCGGGACCACAACCAACACAATGATTAGCGTCGCATAGACGATGGCGCTGCGCATCTCGAGCGACGCCTGAAGAATCACGGTTGCAGTGGACTTGACAAAACCCTCCTTGCGACGCTGACGCAGACGCTGCACGATGTTCTCTACGTCGATGATCGCGTCGTCGACGACGGCGCCGATGGCGATCACCAGCCCCGCCAAAACCATCGTGTTGAAGGTGGCCCCATACAGGTAGAGCACGAACCCCGCCGCCAACAGAGACAACGGGATCGCCACGAGGCTGATCAACGCGGTGCGCCAATTGTAAAACAGGGCGCCGAGAACCAGAGCCACGAGAACGCTACCGATCAGCAGAGCCGTGGTGAGATTGTCGATCGCCATCTCGATGAAAGTCGCCGGCCGGTAGATGGAGGCGTCTATCTCCAGGCCGGAAAGACCGGGCCGCAACGCCTCGAGCGCTTCTTCCACGTCCCGAGTCACTTCCAGGGTGTTGGTCCCCGGGAATTTCTCAACGATCAGCAGCAGACCCGGGGCGTCGTTGACGACGGCGTCCCCAATCAGCGGTTGATGATCTTCCACCACCTCGGCCACGTCGCCCAGGCACATCTGGGTACCTTCGACGGTCACTTGGGCCAATTCATCGGGCGTGGAGATGGGCAAGACGTGCCGGACCCCGAGCCTTTGATTGGGGGTGTCGATAAACCCTCCCGTACCGGGTGTCGACGCGTTCAAGAAACTTAACGGCGAAAACCACAAGGCGTTCCCGGTGGTTTTGATGACTTGATTTAGCGTAACACCCAGATCTCGCAACCGCTGGGGATCGACTTGCACCTGAAGCTGCCGCTTCCGCTGGCCCCAGATGGACACGTTCGCCACGCCGGGTATGCCCATCAAGCGCGGTTTGATCGTCCACCGGGCGAGCACCGACATCTCGATCAGGGACAGCTCCTTCGAGGAAAGCCCGATCTTCATGACGCGGCCCGTCGACGAGAGGGGATTGAGCATGGCAGGCGGTGTCGACACGTTGGGCAGCGCGAACACCTCGACCAGGCGTTCTTGCACCATCTGCCGTGCGTCCAGGATGTCGGTCCCGGGCTCGAAAACCAGCACGATTGACGACAACCCGGGTATCGACTCCGAGCGGATCTCATCGACCCACGACACCCCGTTGAGCATGTCCGCCTCCAGCGGAACGGTAATCAAGGCTTCCACTTCGGCGGCGGAGAGTCCGAGAGCCTCGGTTTGAATCTCCACGTACGGCTGTGAGAACTCGGGCAAGACGTCCACCGGCGCGTGGCGAAGCTGCGCGATGCCGAAGACCACCATCAACGCAGCGATAGCAACCAGTAGGAACCGGAATTTCAGGCTCCGCCCAACAATCCAACGTATCATGGGAGAACTCCCTTTGCTAATAGAGCCTCACAGCGCGGCCGGCGACCGTAACCAAAGGAGATTAGGAGGTTAGGAGATTAGGAGGTTAGGAGGTTGTTCCGCCTTCTACAAATCACTCTAACCACCCGAACAGAACCGACCACGGGAGCGCTCAGGTAGGTCGCCGACAGCTCTCAGGGAGCTTTTGCCACGCGCCGGCGCGAAGCGGCGCAATACCGTTGCGAGAAGGCCGTGCATCGGGGTCCGACCGGCCCGGGTCCGACTGCCTGGGGGCGACTACTCGGAATCCTGGCTGCCGCCTTGCTGGACAAACTCCCAGAGGACTCCCTCGCCCGTGCCGTTGCCCATGAAGTGAACGAGGTGTGCTTTCTGATGCTGATTGAGGGCCTTTATGGTGGCCTGTAAACGGTGCTTGGGGTCTTGTCCGGGATGCGGGGGAAGCGGATCGTCGATCGAAGCGGGCCATCCCTCCTCCTCGAAGGCCGTGAGCACCATCTCCTGGTTGCGCGAGGGAAGCCGGTATCGCTTGACCATCTTTCCGCCCACCGTCAATTCGCGACGCACCTGGTCCCACCTGGGTACCGGCTCCTGGGAACGACCATTCTCACTTTCGCCCAGGGGAGAGTTGGCCGGCTTTTCGGGGTCCGATCCCGACTGGCGCACGCTCCGCGCCAGCGCCAAACCGGCATCTGTCAGAATGAAACAGGTCCTATCAGTCTGCGCGAGCTTCCCCTGGGCCTGGTACGTCCGCTGTTGGTCATCTGGGCGGGTCGCTTCGCGGGCATGTTCCACATATCCTCTGGTGACCAGCCAACGAAAATCGTTCGGCAATAGTCCCACCGAGCGCAGACTATCGATCTCCACGGCGAACTGCCAGATGTCCTTCCGTGCGTCCTGAGCGTAACTGTGGGCTTCCAGAAGGATTTCGAAGGCTGCCCGAAGCTTGGCCGACATCGGCCACAACTGCTGGGATTCAGTGGCGACGTTCGCCATAGGATACATCCTTTGGATACTTGCGCCGGATTCCTTATTGCCGCTGGACACCTTGAACCGTTGTCGACGCGAGCGGCATTCGTATCCCAGGTTGCGAAACTCAGCCCATTGACTGACACTCTAGCCAAGTCTAGCTTCCGGTCGACGACCAGATCAGCGTCACGTCGAATCCAGCGGGACTGCGAAACCCGGGTCGCCGGAGTCGTACCGCAGTGACTGAAAGAACTGCCGGCTTCTTCACCTAACCGGGAAAGCCTTCCAGGCCCATCGGCCGCTGGAACTCTTCCGACTGAAGCCAGTCTTGGTGGAGCATCGTCCAAAAATCAACGGCCAATTGCTCTTCCACGTAGCGATAGGGCAGCCAGTAGTGCCCGGGCCTGCTCCATGCCGTGCCCAGGGGGCTGTAGATCAGCAGGGCCCCCCTTGAAGAGGTGAGACGGCGGTCGTCGTATCCCACGGCGGCGGCCGCTTGACCGCCCCGAACCGAGTCGAACGCCACACGGTACGGAATATCCGTTTGGTCCGCCTCGATGAGCGCGGAACTCGGCACCGAAAAACCGAACAGCAAGGGAAAACCGGCGGCCAAAAAGGCCCGAAGCGTTTCAACGGTGTTCGCGCCCCGCGGGTTCTTCGCGCTCGGCTGACAGCGATCAAGGCGAAAATAGCAAATCGGCGGGAAACGTCTCCCCAGCATCGCCACACAGGAGTCGGGATTGGAGTCGAAACGGCCCGGTTCGGAAGGGTAGTAATCTTCCGGAGGAACCCCGAAGCGGGCCAGCGCCTTCAAGGTTGTGCGGATGTCCGTGCCGGTGTGGCCGTAAGGCTCAGACAGCCTGCGGGCCATTTGGTACAGGAACAACGGGGAGCGAACGACCAACTTCCCCTGCGACCGGGCTTCGAAATACTCGGCCAGCAAGACGCACGCTTGGGCCGTACACAACGGGAGCGATTCCCGGCCGACTTCCTCGAAAAAATACTCGCGCAGATCGGTCTCCGGCGGCGGACTTTGGGCGGCTGCGGCGCGCGGCAGCCCCTGGAGCATTTTCGCCACCACCGGGTGATCGGGGGTATAGTCCCGAAAGTCCGGCCGATCACGCGCCCATCCGAGTGCCGAGCCAAGGTGCCCACACATCCTGCTTCCTTTAGACCGTGCGACGGCCCGCATCGTGAATTCCATCGAGTACTTTCTACCTGCTTCAATTCGATCTACAATCGCTGCGGAGGTAAAGGAGAGCTTTCGGTAGGGTCCCGGGAAGCTGTCGGTGCGGTCGGCAATTGAACCCTGCCGGGAATACCGGGCCCGACAGGATGACGAAGACGGCGCCTTTGACAAAACGCGGGCCTTGCGGAACCGTCTCAATCGGCAACACCGGCAGTACCCCTTCGACCGGTGCGAGCGAGATTGCTTCCGAGTTGTCCCTCAGGCGTGCAATTACTACCGTATTCTCCGCTCTCGCGTTATGACGCTTTGAATTGGTCAAGAGCCTCATTCCTCGTTTCCGATATACCGGACTATTCGGACTATTCGGATATTCGCAAACTTCCTAAGGGGCAGGCAAATGGAAGGGGCAACGGTTCTGCAAGCGGCGCCGTGCGCGCGGAGCGAGAAACGGCGAAACCACGTCAACGGCTTCAAGCCAAGAGCGGTCCGCACCCGTGTGGGGCCGTTGACCGTCTACGTCAAGCGCGAATTCGCGTACCGCGTTCTGCCGGCTGCGCTGGTGCTCTTGGCGGCTGCGTCCGCGGTGCAAGCGCAGTCGCCGCACCGGACGCCCGATATTCAATACGGAGACCTTGCTGATCTCGTTTCCGAATTGGAGGCGCAAAAGGCCCGGATCGCCGCACTGGAAGGGCTGCTGGCTGACCCGGGTGATGGATCGGGACACTCACCCGAGGTCCCGGCGGCCGGTAAACCCGAGTCCGGTGAAGACAAACCTGTGGCGTATCTGACGCGTCTCTCCAAAGGTCGCTGTGGAGACCTTACGTTCAAACCCGGACTACGAATGCAGTCCCGTTACTTCTACGACGATGAAGAAGGCAACCATGATTTCTTCATTCGCAGATTCCGAGTGAAAACCTCGGGCAATGCTTTTGACATAGCCAAGTATGGTGCGGAGCTCAAATTCGACAGTACGGGTCGATTTGAGGTTGAACCCAAGGGCGTAGTCGAAAACGCCTGGGTAGACTTTACGGTGATCCCAGAGTCAACCTTTCTTCGGGTAGGATTGTACGACGTGCCCTTTTCCCGGAACGCCCTGACGTCCGATTCAAAACTACTGTTCATGGACCGTACGCTGATCAAAAGCGAGCTGACCACGGTAGGGCTGGCGGACAATACGATTGGCCTGCTTCTGCACGGACGACCTTGGGGAGGCCGCCTCGAGTATGCGGTGGGCGGCTTCGACAATGTGGCGTTCGAGAAAAACGGAGCTAACGGAAATCTAGAGTCCGACCAATTGATGCCGGCGGGACGGATTGCCTTGAATCTGTTGGATCCGGCCACGTCGGCGGACGGGTACGCGGATTACCGCGAGTCGTACCTTTGTCAAGGGCAAAGACTGGCTGTCGGGGCCAATGCCGCTTACCTCGGGCAAGTGCGTGGCGGCGTCAATGAATTCGACATTCATGGCTGGGGAATCGATCTCTTTTTCAATACCGGGCCCTTCTCGCTTCAGGCAGAGTACGACCGGTTCGCAGAGAACGTGTTGGGGGCGGATCCCGATATGCACGGAGACGGCTGGTACGTTCAAGCGGGTTATCTATGGCCCTGTGGAATCGAGTTCGCTGCCCGGTACCAGGACCTCGATCCGAATGGAGGCTTTTTTGACGACCGGCTACAGTGGACCTCTCTGGGGCTGAATCTATACATCCGAGAGCACAACCTCAAGGTCCAGACGGATTATACATTCAAACGGGAGCTCGGAAACGAGGTCGAAAACGATATGTTTCAGATGCAATTACAAATAGATTTCTAACACGTCTGACGGACTTTCTCGAGGTTCTCGGACTATTCGTCGAGTCAGGATGATCTCCAACCTTTGCCGAACTCGCCGGCTCGGGGATAGAGATGACGACGTCATCGTGGGCGGCCAAGAAAATGAAAAACGCCTCCCCGATTGCGTAGCGATAGGTATTCTAATCTCCCCGCTCCCGCGTCGCAGTGTCTTGACGGATCATTCTTGACCGATTTCTGGCCATAAATCGCGAATCCATGTGCAAGGAACTCCCTATTTCGTTACTTCCCGGAGTTTCCCTACCACCTCGGGCGCACCTGCGATCAGGACGGTCTGGTTGGCCGTCACGCGATGCCTCGTAGCCTTTGTCCCATCCACAAACTTGACCACCACATCAACGCTGGTTCGATGTCCGAGCCCGAAGTGCAGAACCGGATCATTCTGGCCCAGGTAGCCACAGTTGCTTTGCGACTCGCGCACTGCCAGTAGTTGGCCGCCGGTCTGGCTCGCAGGATAGACGCAGGTCACGGCGCCGAAAGCGCCTGCCTGACCGTTGGCGCCGAGCAGCCGGACCTTCAGCCAATTTCCACCGTCGCGTAGGTCGTTGCGGATGATGTAGTTCCGAGCCGCTCTCTTCGTGCCGACGGCAAAGTCAACGTCTCCGTCGTTGTCCAGGTCGGCAAAGGCTACGCCGCGACCCTTATTGTGCATGAAAAGGTCGGGCCGGGTGCCCGAGATGATCAGCGGCAGGTACAGGTCGGGCAGGTCGTTGCCATCCACGTCGGCCCAAATCGCACCATGTCCTCCTTTGAGACTCGGCCCTTTCCAGATGTCGGTGTATAGCAGGCCCATGCTGCCACGCGAGTAAGGTATCCGGACCGGGGTGCGATAGCCCAGCACGACGGACCCGACAAGGGAACGAGTACGCCAAGATTCAGCGAGAGACTACTTTGCAGGCATTCCCTGTCGCGATACAATGGAGCGTGTTGGCAGCCATCCAAATGGTGCGGTGTTTGCACCTGGAACCGGAAGAGCCGGAGGCAAAGCAATGGAGCGCGAAGGGCAGCACTCGCCTGTTGAACGAAGGAGTAAAGACATGGTTGGACGAAGTTACTGGGTTTTCCTGGCTGCCTTCTTTGCCGGCAGTTGTGCGACCAAGGCTGCAACGGCAGGCAATCCACCTGAGTCGGAGAATCTGCCGGTGGTTGACATATCGCAACAGACTCGGCGGCACGTGATCGTCGCCGCCGGCACGGAGCAGGTGTACCAAGGGCACCCCACCACGCTGTTGATGCCCGACAACAAGACCATGTTCGCCGTGTGGAGCGTCAACCACGGCGGGCCGGCCGGGCCGATGGCTCGCAGCGATGACGCCGGACTGAGCTGGAAACGGTTAGACGATCAGTTACCGTCGAGTTTCAAGCAGCACCGGAACTGCCCGAGCATCTATCGAATGGTCGATCCCCACGGCAAACAGCGGCTGTGGGTCTTCTCGGCGCAGCCGCGGATGCCGCGCATCCTCAGCGAAGACTCGGGGAAGACCTGGCAGCAGATGGAGCCACTGGGCTTTGACTGTATCATGACGTTCAGCTCGGTCGTTCGCCTGGGCGACGGCAGCTACCTCGGCCTGTATCACCGCCGGGCCGATGCGGTCCAGGTGTTGCAGACACGAACCTCAGACGGCGGGCTGTCCTGGTCCGAACCCCGTGTGGTCGCCGAGGTCGAAGGCAAGGCTCCCTGCGAGCCGTTCGCCTTTCGCTCGCCCGACGGGAAGGAGCTTGGCTGCCTGATGCGGGAGAACACGCACCAAGGCCGCAGCCTGATGATGTTCAGCACCGACGAAGCCCGCACGTGGAGCACGCCGCAAGACACGCCCTGGGGGCTGACGGGCGACCGGCACGTGGGCGTGTACGCGCCCCACGGGCGGTTGGTGATTGCCTTTCGCGACAAGGCGCACGGCAGCTCGACCTACGACCACTTCGTCGCCTGGGTTGGCACGTATGACGACGTCCGCAAAAGCCGGCCCGGCCAATATCGGATCAAGCTGCTGCACAGCCACGCCGGCGGCGACTGCGGCTACCCGGGCATGGAACTGCTGGCCGACGGCACGATCGTCGCGACCACCTACATCAAGTACCAGCCCGGCAAGAAGCGGCATTCGGTCGTCAGCACGAGGTTCACCCTCGCGGAAACTGACGCACTCGCCCAGCAAGGGGAGGCGCAGCACAAGGTGCGCGAAGCGAGAGAGGCGGAGGCGATCGCGGAAGACAAGAAGCTGAAAGCGCGCTTCGGGCCGCTGTACGAGAAGTTCGGCCGGGACAGCACAACGAAAGTAGAGGTTGTTTCCGGTCCCGAGGACGTCAAGATGAGAAATGGCGGCGTTTTGGGCAAGCAGTGGATCGCGAGGTGCGGGAAGCATCGGTTCAAGTTGACGATTGAGGATTCGACGGGATTCAAACTCGAAAAACTGGTTGAACGTCTGCAGAAGATCCCCGGCCCCTATATGAGGGCCTGCACGGCCGTGTCCGACGAAGGGGAAGACGGAATCGCGATCTACGCCGACCTGGGCGGGGCAAGGGCCCATGGTGGGAAGGGATACATCAACCTGGTTCCACGTGCCGACGCGCTGGTCATCGCACACGAGGTGGGCCACACCCTGGAGCAGGTGGCCAGGCAGTCCGATTCGAAAATCCTCGACAAGTGGGAGGAGGCCATCAAGGCGGACAAGATATCGGTTTCCGACTATGGTGATAACGTACGCCATGAAGATCTCGCGGAATTCGCCCAGGTGTACGCCGTCTGCCTGAGTGCGGGCCCCAAACACCTCGCCGCGCTGAAGAAACTCTCGCCCACGCGGTTTGCGCTCTGGGAGAAGATCCTCAACTCGACAGAATCCACCGGTTGATTCACTGCGTAGCGGGCGACTGCTGGCTCCCTACCGCTCCGACCACGTCAGGCCGAGGTCCAAGTTGGGCTTGGTCTTGGCAGCCCAAAGGTTCAGTAAGGCCATGACCAGGGTATCAGCGCGGGTGATGGCCTCGTAGTGGTCGTGCAGGGAGCTGGCCTTCGGTAGCGGCGAGCCATCGGGGAAGAACGTGGCGACCGACCAGGCGGCCAACTGCTCTGCGCGGTCGAGGTACTTCTTCTCGCCGGTCTCGCGGTAGACCTCGGTCAACAGCATCACGGCGTCGCCCATCGCACCAGGCCACACCACAGTGTTGAAGTCAGGATCGTGGGCCACGTAGCGGTCGGCGGCGGCCGTCAACAGCTCCTTGTATCCGTCGTCCTTCACCTGTCGCCACCGGCAAAGGCACATCATGGCGTCCTGGGCGTCGGTGTACTTGCCGTAGGCGGTCTCCCAGGTCTTCGTATTGGTCCATGGGCCGGAGGTGTAAGGCTCCAGCGTGTCGGCATTCGCGCCGGACGTGAACCCTTGTCCCTCGGGACCGAGGTCGTGAGCGAGCTTGAGGAAGACCTTGTCGGTCTTCTGGGCGCAGGCCCGCATCTTCTTCGACAGCTCCTCGGGCACCATCGTCGAGCCGCTGCACAGGTCGATGGCCAGCGACAGATTGCTCTCCGGCCAGATGTTTTTTTCGCGCGAGCGCGACGCGCTCTCGCTGGGAATCGCGCTCGTATTGGGATTGCGGCGCGTTTCAAAGTGATTGAGGACCGTCTCGATGGCGTTGGCGAACACAGGGTCTTGCGTGTGCTTGTAGGCGTGCGACCAGGTGAGGATGTAAAAGCCCCCGTGTCGCGGATACTGCGAGTTCGTCCCCGGCCCGTGGCTGCTGAAGCGCGCGTGACGGGAGAAGTTGCCCGTCTTCCGATTCCCGATTTGGTGCTCCCACAGCCCCAGCGCGTACCGCTTGCATGCTTCGGGAGCCAGTTGGAAGCAGTGATCCCACAGGACCCACGGTCTGGCGAACTCATGAGTATCCTGGTGCAGGTTTTGGTCGTGCATGGGGTTGGCGCCGGTGAGCGTGCGGTCGCCTGCACGGATGCCCCAGTTCGAACGTGGGATATGCTCAATGCGCGCCGCGGCCTCGCCCTCGGGCAGGTTCATCGTCTTGCGGTCGAGCGTGGCCGCAAACGCCGGTGACTTGACGGGGCCGTACGTATCGCGCCCGTGTTCGAGCATGGCGTCGGCAAATGCGAGGACAGTATTGAGGCCGTCAGGGGCATCGGCGCGAAGCACGCCCTGCGAAAGAGTAACGACGAAAGCTAGAGAGAAGGTCGATGCTCGTTTCATGGAATCCTCCTCGGTGGGCACGTGCAGCAGGAGTAGCCGATCATCAAGCCATCGAGGTCTTTGACCTTTGATCCACCCGGTCAGGGAGTCGCTCTCACGTCGTAGGCGTACAAGTACTCGTTGTGGCGAATGTACAGCCGTCCGCCGCAGATCACCGGATGAGACCGCGAGGTGCTCTTGCCCAGGTCGGGGATCTCGAATTCACCGCTGGGTTCGTGGGCGTCGGGGGTGGCTTTGACCAGCCCCATGATGTGCCGTGAACTGAGAGTATAGAGCATTCCGTCGGCGTAGGTGGCCGACCCTTTGCCCACTCCCTCCTCGGCGTACTTCATTTCGCCGGTCTTCCAGTCGAGGCAGATCCATTTGGCCCTGTTGAAATTGTGGGCGGCACCATAGAGATAACCGTCTACCAGAATCACGCCCCCGTGATGGTTGTCCAGTTCCTCGGAACGCCAAACTTCTTCGGCGGTCGCCTCACTGCCCTCGACCGTAAGCTTCACCATTACGGAACCGCCGCGATATCCGGTACTGATAAAAACGTGCCCATCATGAAAGACGGGGTTGGCTACGGCGGCGTCGTGTGTGGTTTTGTGGGGAAACCGGAACAACAGCTTGCCGGTGTCTGCGTTGACGCCGATCAACGCCTTTCCGGTCATGTTGAGGATTATTCGCAGCCCCCCATACTCGACCAGGATCGGCGAACTGTAGCTGGCCGGATCTCCGTCGGCACTGGCCGATTTCCAGACCGTCTTGCCGGTCATCTTGTCCAATGCGACCACGGCGGTATCCGGTCCACCGGGAGAGCAAATCACGCGATCGCCGTCGACCAGAAGCGACTCAGCCAGGGCCCAGGTAATGTTCTCCCCACCAAACTCTTCCAGGATGTTCAATCCCCAGATCCTCTCGCCCGTTTTGGCGTCTAGGCAAACGACGTCGCCCAACGGGGTCTTGTGATAGAGTCGGTCGCCGTCGATCGTCGGCGTTGCCCGGGTGCCGCGCATGTGCCCTTCAAAGCCCTCGCAATCGTTGTTGGTCCAGCGGATCTTTCCGTCGAGGTCCAGGGCAGTAATGGCCGTACGCTCATCGATATTTCCGGCAGTGTAGATCGTGTCGTGGGCGATCGTGACACTGGAGTAGCCGAAGCCGAGTTTCTCGACGGTCCAGAGCAACCTCGGGCCTTCCGGTGGCCATTTCTTCAACAGGCCGGTTTCAGCCGAAAGGTTGTCTCCCTTAGGACCGTGAAACCGGGGCCAGCACGGAGCGTTGTCCTCGGCGGCTGGGGTCTCGGCGGCCGGCAGGACGCCGACCCACAGAACGCCAACGAGGATCAAAGTGAGAAACGGGGGCAGCAGCTTGCGGAGGTTCAACATTTTCCGGCTCCTTTTGGTGCGTCAACAAAGCGGGTAGCCCCGGTTCAAGAACCTGGATTAAGGCGATTAAAGGGGGATTAGATTAAAGGGGTCGGGAGTCTTTTCCGCGAAAGACTCTCGAGCCTCTAATTCCTTTTCAGGATGGATTGTTCTTCTGAGATCTTCCTGCCTTGCTCCTATCACGCAACCAGCGTCTACTTCCCGACCAACGGCAGCGCTCGGAAGTCGGGGTGGTCTTTATCTTGAAGATTCCTCTTACCCCGGTACGTGCCGTAGTACGGAACGTTCGCGTCGATCCAGGTGACGATCTTGATAAACTCCTCGCGGGTGAGATTCGCTTTGCAGGGGTCCCTGCGAATCTGCTCGACGAGCTTGCTCCGATGCGACCCGTGTGTCAGCGGCGGCACGGCCAGGAAATGGGCGGCGCCGTAGCGGCAGTCCCTATAACTGACTAAGCCGCTATCGATCAGGTGTAGAAAGGAACTGCTGAATTTTCCGATCGGCACGCCGACCAGGTCCAGGCGGCCCTTGGGTTGCTGCCCACCGTGACAACCGACGCAATGCTTGTCGAGGGTCGGCTGAACGTCCGCGGCGAAGTCGACCATGCGAGGACCGGTATCGGTCGACTGTGGCACAAGTGTCTGGACGGAATGGCCCAAGGCCTGCGGAAAGACGCTTGCCGCTGTCGGCGTCTTCCTACGGTGCTCGTGGCACCCGATGCAGGAGCGTTGCTCGCCCGGCATCAGGTTGATGAACGTCGACATCTGCTGCAACGCCATAAAATCCTCATCCAGCGCCTGGAAGAAGAGGTTCTCGTCGGCCGGCACGGTGAAATAGGCCGATCCGTCTTCGTGGACCTTCGCAATGCCATAGATCTTCTTGCGATGGGGATCCGTGCCGAGGCTCCACGAGATGCCGTTCTCGTCCCAGGGCCACTCCAGCGCCGCCATCACCCGCACGTACTTGACTCTTCCGCGCTCGATGCCCGGCATCCCCTCGTAAATGTTCTGTATGAACAGCGTGGCCGTGTTCTCTTCGTCGGTCGCGCTGACGCTGTCCGCCACCGTCTGGCGACGGTAGCTACGCTCGCCAGAGCGTGGGACAACGGGGGCAATATCCGTGGGCCTGTGGCGCGGCCGAAGCGGGATCGGCTCGAAACAACAGAGGTCCGGATCCCGATAGAGCTCCGCCCGATTGCCCCACGCGTCGAGCACGTAGATCCCGAAGCCGTTCTGTCCGCTGTGTTTCACCCGGGGATCGTGCGAGACCAGGAAGAACTTTTCAGAGAACGGGTAAGGGTCCATGAAAACGCCGAACCCGGTCGAAGGGTACCCCATGGACGGCGGATAGCCGATTTCGGGGGTGATGCAGTTCATCGCTTCGGTAGTGCGTCGGCTGCGGCGAGCGTCCACCAGCACCACCGGGCCGATTGCCGTGAAATGGTGCCCCCCCGCGACGGTCACGATCTGCCGGCTGCCCGGAATACTGCGGGCGTTGCTCATCCCGGCCGGGTAGACCGTGTTGTTCTTATACACGTGGTCCACCCCACTGCCGTCGGGACGCACTGCCCAAAGGCTCTCCCCGTTGCCCAACCCTTTGTCGACGTATTCCCATCGCGTGTAGATTACCCGGCCGTCGTCCAGCACGGAAGGGGCGGTTTCATTGACCGGGCTCTGGGAAATGCGGTGAAGATTCTTACCGTCGGCGTCCATCACGTACAGCGTCGTGACCGACGCACCAGGCGCACAGAAAACGATCCGCTGGGCGCGCGTGGAAGCGAACATGATCTTGCCGTTGGGCAGATAAACCGGGTCCATATCGTGAAAGCGTCGTTGTCCCCCGCCCACCTGGCAGCGGATTGCCTCGGCCTCCTCGTCGCCGCCGAAGGTGAGTTGCCGCAGACTCCCCGGGACCATCACGCCGGCCATGGGGTCGATGTCGATCTCGTAGATGCGGAAGGGCTCGTCCTCCCTCCTGTAAGAAAAGACCACTTTCTTCGCATCGAACGAGAGGTCGAACCGGTCGAACAGTCCGCCGTCGAGTTCCGGCACGAGCGGGGTGACCTGACCGTCGGGAGTGACCGGCGAGAGGACGCAGAGGCTGCCGCCGATTTCCTTGCCGTGCTGATCCGCATAGGTGTGGCCGTAGCCGGTGGCCGGTCGCTTCAGCAACAGGAGTTTGTCGAACTTCATCGCCGGATGAGCCAGCATGGCTCGGCTGCGGAGCGCCTGAAGCGCGTCCTCAATCCTCTGCCGGTCCTCGACCGTGCTCTGCTGTTTTTCTAACTCGGACAATTGCTCGAGGTACTGCCGGCCGTCGGGATATTGCGGGCCGGAGGTTGCCATCGTATCCTGGACGGCCAGCCGCAGGGTCGCCACGTTGACGGCGCCCGGTGTCAGGAAAACGCTACGATACCGGGGCGGGACTCGGCTGAGGTCTACCTTGCGTTGGGGCTGCTTCCAGTCTTTCGGAAAGGCCGTCGGCGTGTCCAGACGCAGGGCCGCCACGTGAGGCAGCGGCCCCCGACGGGTGAGCTTCAGCGTGTGCTTGCCCTGGGTGACCGACAGCTTGACAAGTCTTCCCTTCCTCTGATCGTAAAGCCCTTCCCACTTCGCGCTTCGGCTGCTCCATGAGAATCTGACCGGATACTCCGTGGGCCGCGACCCGATGGTTACGCCGGTGCAGCCCTTGCCCACGTGCCGGTCGTCGAGCCAAACGTCCACCGGCCGCGCCTCGGCCGCCGCGTATTGAATCTGAAGTGTGTACTGGGCAGCCACCGGAAAGTCGACGTCGTATTCGGCCACCACCTCCTCGGCTTGCTCAGGCCCGCCACCCACTACCGGTCCGGCATCGGCATATTGGTCGGGGCTGGCATAGATCGGGACATTGCCGCGATCGAACGTACAGGCCGGAATCATCAACGATCCAGCGGCCCGAGGTTCGGCCGTCGTATCGACCGGCGACGGCAGGACCGCGACCTTGGAGAAGGCCTGGCGATGGGCGACCGGGATGCCGTCGATATCCCGCACTTGGTACCGAGGCGGCTTCCAGTCTTCCGGGAAGTCCGTCGGCGTGTCCAGACGCAGGGCCACCAGGTGCGGCAGCGGGCCGCCACGGCTGATCTTCAGCGTGTGCTTCCCCTTGGTCATCGGCTGAAGTTTGCGCCACGCATCATTCCTATTAAGCCCTTCCCACTTCGCGCCGCTGCTGTCGAAGGTGGGACCCGAACCGAAGGTCACGCCCATGCAGCACTTGCCCATGTCCTGGCCGTCGAAGAAGATGTCCACCGGCCGCGCCTCGGCCGCCGCGTAACAAATCTGAAGTGCGTAGGTGCCGGTAACCGGGACGTCGATATCGTATTCGACCGTCCAACCCCAGGGCCGCTCGGGCCCGCTGCCAACCACCGGTCCGGAATCGGCATATTGGTCCGGGTTGGCATGGACGCGGGCATTACCACGAGCAAACGACCAAGCGGGAATCACCAACGATCCGGCCTCGGCCCGGGCAGTGCAAATCGACGCAAATACCGTGAACACCAAGATCGTCGGCGGCGAAGAGAAATGAACACATCGCATAATGGAAACCTCACAATAAGACGGTGACTGTTACGACCACTCTATACCTCAATCGTGCATTGATCACAAGGTTTGCTCCGAATAACGTTGCGTCATGTCGCTTTCATGGGTTGACGACAACCTGACCGCTTGGCCCGCGGAAGAGCACGTCCAGTCTGTTGAGTACATCTCTACCGAGGATCCTTTCGTCGCCGGTGAAACCCGATTGACCGGACTGCTTTCGGAACTCAACGGTGACCAACGGCAATGCTTCGTTGGGATAGGATCGATCGTACGCGAAGGTGGTGCGCCGCATCCGGCACGGTTCATCCTCGCGCCCCACGCACGTTACGTACGGATGTTTGCCGGATTGTTGTGCTCGGTGAAATACTTCGACGGGACTACTGCCGGAGAAGATCACTGCACCGTCGGCAAAGGCAATCCATTGATTGGCGTACTCGGTCAGCAGCGAATCGCGGGCAACCCGGTAATCGGCCTCGTTCTTCCGCCAATCCGGGTGAATCTGTCGGGCCACGTCAGGAGGCAGCCCGTCGGCAATGCTTTTCATGGTCGACCTCGTCGAGATTCTTCGGGCACGGATGGCTCCACGATCGTTCAGTTGGGAAACGGTCCGACTTCGCCGTTGCTCTGCAGCGGAGTGATCATCGACGATTGAGTAAGCTGGTGGATCGGAATCAATTTCCTATCATCTAATTATACGCGATTTGTACGACAGAGCATAGGGTCGGCGAGCCAGAATAGAGAGGTCAGGAGTCTCTTACGGGAAGAGACTCCCGACCCCTTTAATCTCTTCATGTCAATTTCTCTTTCACTGGATTCCAGTTGTTCAGATACTGAGTGAGGTTACGTACCTTATCTATCCTCTGAATGTCGTCGTCTACGATGGCATCTTGCTGTTGTTTGTTCAGTCCTCTGGTCTCCCAACATCTGTTGGTGGTAGTCACCCAAAGATAAGTGTGAATAACTTTTGTCCTGGAGCGAAGAGCATCAAGTCGTCTGTAAAGCTCTTGTGGTGTAATTATGACGTATTGCATATTCTTCTGATTGAAACTGTGCAATACGAACACCCAGAAATTGGCGGCCGAAGTCGCCAGTTTCTGTCTATTCAATGTCCACCAACCCCATGAAACCAACTTGCCTTGGTGAGCCGGTCTTCCATGGGTCACTAAGAAATCCTTTGAGAACTTGACTTGAATGGATGCTGTCTTGGAGTTGTCTGCATTGGTGACAAGGAGATCAATTCCAGTATCCTTGGATGGGATCCAAACCCGCCAGTCTTTGAATCGATTCTCAATGTGAGAGCCGACGAGATACTCTCCGGCATGAATCGTGAAAAGCGGCTTCATTATTCCTCTGACATGACTTCTTATTCTACCCCAGTTACCGTTTGGTGGCGGGAGCCGCCCCGACAACACTCAGTATAGCGTCGTCAACACCGGGATCCAGGGATTTCGGGGGCATTCTGGGGCTCTGCCGCTGCCTGCGTATACCCGGGCGGCAGAGGATGGTTGGAAATTTCTTTTGGCGACCGAGATTCTACGCCGAAGGCGTTTAACAACAAAGCCCAGGGTCGCGCAGCGCACCCTGGGTAACCGTTGGGCAAGACCCCATCAACCCCAACGGGGTTGCACAACCGCGTGATGCTATGTGGAACGCCTTCAGCGTTCGTTTCGTCGCCGGTACCTCCTGACTCTGGGGCGAGACGGCGTCTCCTGGAGTCCCAGAAGAAAAGACTATGATGGAGCGCCGCCACCATTGGAACTCGAATACTCGGCCCATTCCTTCGAATATCTGCCGATTCCTTTAACCGCAACGACGAAGATAGTGAGTCCAACGATCCAGCCCCACGTTGCGCTTTGGAACGTCACTCCCACCCAAGTCCCACCAGCGGCACCAACAAAGATACCGAGACACGCGCAACAACACAACCACACCGCCTCCGCCTTGGCGTGAGCTTCCTCCCCTTTGAGCCCCTTGCCCAACTTCCCGATCTCGCGCACGGCTCGGTCAATGGCGACGGATGAACCCCGATCTGCGGCTTCACTTCTGTGGTCGAGCCACTCGCCACAATGCTTGCACTTCCTGGCACTCGTGAGTATCTGTTCACCACAAAAGGGACAGTCTTTCGCTTCTCGCTCGCAGGACATGCTTCCCTCCTTTCGGTTTGCCCCACTCATGATACCATCCCCGGAGCTTATTTCCAAGTCGTGTGGCGCGTTCCTCTTGGTTCTTGGTGGGCAGTGCCCACCCTACTTTTTCAACGGGTTGCTAACCGCCAACGGCAGCGGCCGGAAGTCCGGCTCGTCTTTCCACTTGAGGTTCTTCTTGCCCTGGTGAGTGCCGTAGTACGGGGCATTGGCGTCGATCCAGGTGACGATCCGGATGAACTCCTCGCGGGTGAGATTCGCCTTGCACGGGGCCTTGCGAATCCGCTCGACCAGCTTGCTCTGATGCGAACCGAACGTCAGCGGCGGCTCGGCCGGGACGTTGGCGCTGCCAAAACCGCCCTGGAGGAAACTGACCAACTGCTTCTCGAAAATGGTCTCGTAGGAGCGGCTGAACTTGTCGGTCAACTCGTGGGCGAGGTCCAACTCGGCCTTGGGCTTCCGGCCGCCGTGGCAGCTTACGCAGTGCCGGTCAAAGATCGGCTGCACGTCCCGGGCGTAGTGAACCGTGCGCGGACCCGTGTCGCCCGGCTGCGGTGCGAGCGTCTGGATGGGATGGTCCAAGGCCAGCGGATTGGCGGTGGTCAGCTTAGGCGCCTTGTGGCGCAATTCGTGGCACCCGATGCAGGAGCGACTTTCACCCGGCATCAAGTTGATGAACGTCCGCATCCGCTGCAATTCCATGTAGTTTTCATCCAGCGCCTGGAAGAAGAGGTTCTTCTCGGCCGGCACGGTGAAGTGGGCCGATCCGTCCTCGTGAACCGTAGCGATACCGTACGTCTTCTTGATCGCCGGGTCAGCAGCGAAACTGACCGCCGACGCCTGCATGCCCGGGCCGCCGTCGCCCTGTTGGCCCGACCGCCAGCCGTCGCGCCAGGAGAGGGTCATGGCCTCCATCACCCGCAAGTACTTGACCCTTCCGCGCTCGATGCCCGTCAGCCCCTGGTACACATCCTGCAGGAACAGCGTGGCCGTATCGCCCACCTCCTTTTCGGGCCGCCGCTGGGCAACCGTCGAAATCTCCGTGGGCCTGGGGCGCGGCCGAAGTGGGGTCGGCTGGAAACAGGAGATGTCTGGATCCCGATAAAGCTCAGCCCGGTTGCCCCACGCGTCCAACACGTAAATGCCGAACCGCTTCGTCTCGCCGGCCGGCGGGGCATTGTGTGAAACGAGAAAGAACTTCTCAGAGAACGGGTGCGGCTCCCGGAACCAGCCGCAGCCATTGGTGCCTTTCATGGGAAACAATCCGGGATAGGAGATCTCGGGCGTGATGTTGGTCATTGCCTTGGAGTCGCGGCGATTGTGGCGAGTATCGATAATCACCACCGGACCGGCCAATCCCCCGTGGTGTCCGACGCCGATGGTGACAAACCGCCGGCTGCCCGGGATGCTGCGTACGTTGATCATCGCGCCCGGGCGGACGATTGTGTTCTTGTAGAGGTGGTCCGAACCGCTGCCGTCGGGATGCAGCACCCAAAGGCTCTGGGCGTTGCCGAAACCCTTGTCGACGTATTCCCAACGGGTATAGGCCACCCGGCCGTCGTCCAGAAGGCAAGGGGCCAGCTCGTTGACTTGGCCGCTGGAAATGCAACGAATATTCTTGCCGTCGCCGTCCATGACGTGCAATGTGGTTGCCGTCTGGGGGGCACAGAGGACGCACCGGTGGGCGCGCGTCGAAGAGAACATGATCTTGCCGTTGGGCAGGTAACACGGATCCATATCGTCATACCCCCGCCCGGAGATAGAGCCTTCGTAGAGCCGGATGGTCTGGGCCTCCTTTTTCCCCAGGGAGGTGATCTGTCGCAGGCTCTTGCCGGGCGCCCTGAGCCCGGTCTTGGGGTCGATGTCGATTTCGTAGATGCGGTACTGCTCGCCTTCCTTGGTGTAACAGAACGCGATTTTGGTGGCGTCGAACGAGAGGTCGAACCGGCCGAATATCCCGCCGGCGAGTTCCGGCACCAGTTCGGTAACTTTGCCGCCGGGGGACACGGGCGAAAGGACGCAGAGATTGCCGCCCGGATTGCCATCGGCAGTGTGCCCGGTGTAAATGCTCACGCCGCGGTGTTTCTGCTTGAGGAACAAGAGCCGGTCGAACTTCAATGCCGGATGGGCCAGCATGGCTTCGCGCTGGAGCGACTTCAGCGCGTCCTCGATCTTCTGTTGTTGCTCGGGTGCTGCGCCCTTGGCTGCCCGTTGCTTCGCTTCCAACTCGGCCAGTTTTTTCAGGTGCTGCGGTCCGTTGGGATACTTCGGGCCGAACTGGGCGGTCATATCCTCGATGGCCACCTTCAATGCCGCCACGTTCACGCTGCCCGGCGGCAGGAAGATCCGGCGACAGTTGGGCGCAACGCTGCCGAGCTTCACTTCGCGCTTAGCCAGCTTCCAATCCTTCGGAAAGGCCACCGGCGACTCGATCCGCAAGGCGCTCAGGCGAGGGGGTGGCCCCGCACGGGTGAATTTCAACGTGTGCTTCCCCTTGGTGGCCGGCAGCTTGCAGGCCTCTTCCCACTCGATACCGTGGAAGTCCTTCGCGTCTCTGGGCCGATCGTGCTGAGGGTGGCGGTCCATATACGGTGGCGCATTGCCGGTGACGCGTCCGCAGCACGTGCCTAGGCGGCGGCCGTCGAGCCAAACCTCCATCGGCCGCTTTTCCGGTGAACCGTAACAGACGTGAAGTGTGTAGGTGGCGTCGACGGGGAAGTTGATGTCATATTCGATCGTCCACGGCAACTGGTCTCCCTCGCCGACCACCAGTTCGGGAAACTTGTCCCGGTAATCGGCATAGATGTCCGGGTTGGGGAAAACCTTGGCATTGCCGCGATCGAAGGTCCAGGCGGAAATCTCGAACGATCCGGCCGGTTTCGCCCCCTGACCCCGAACACTAGCCCCGACCACCGGCGGCACCGCGCTGCCAACGCAGAGCAGGGCCACGGCGAGCACCGCCGACGTCAACCGGTGACACCGCCACGGCAGAAACCATTCGCTTTTCATCGCAAGTCCTCCTGCAAGAAAAGGATCGACAGCTTTCTTTGAATGGGCGAGGTTCATTCATTCTAGCCGAAACGGCAACTCCTTGGTAGAGAAGACGGCAGATCCCCCCCCAGTTTTCTGGTGCCCCCCGGGGGTGCCGCCGCGACGTGCGAGACTGGCACCGAGGAGACATTTGTGGTAAGCTCTGCGACGATCACATTCCGCAAGGTACACCGAACAACGGAGGAACCTTTCATGAACGCGAAGCTTCTGCGGAACACCATCATTGTTTTGGCGAGCGGCCTATGCACTCTCTGCTGGACGTACTGCTGTTTGGCGGCGGAAGCCGATCCCCCAGAGCAGCCGTACAGCCCCGAAGCTTTGCGGAAAACGCTCGACCCGTTCTACAAGCAGCACATCGTGGCAGACGGCCTGGTGGTTGCCGGTTCGGAGAAGGTCTCTCTACACGCTCTGCGCGAAGTGGGATACTTGGCGCGGAAGCTGCTGGCCAACCGGCCCGACGTGATGAAAGATCTCTGCGAAAAGAGAAAGATGTTCGTGGCCGTGATGGCTTACTGCGAATTGCAGCCCGACCTGCCCGACTGCCGGGGGATGTCACTCTGGTGGGCTTATCGCGCTCGAGGTCTGGGTAGCAGGCCGGTCAGTTGTGGCGAAGAGAATGTGCTTAGCTTCGAGGGAGACCCTTGGGAAGGTGAGAACATCTTCATTCACGAGTTCGCCCACGGTCTTCAAGGTATCATCGCCGGCAGAGACGAGAAGTTCGACGCGCGTCTTAGGGCGTTGTACGACGAAGCCAAGCAAAGCGGCCGCTTCCGCGGATACGCGATAGACGGCGGCGTCGGAGAGTTTTGGGCCGAGGGCGTTCAGGCGTGGTTCAGTTGCAACGGGACCATCCGGCCGAAGTCCGGTGGAGGTCAAAGTTCGTTCGAGATTATCGGGCCCCAAGGAGAACACGTTTGCCACCTTAGAACGCGCGAGCAGATAAAGACGCACATGCCCCAGTACGCCAAACTGCTGGACGAATCGTTTGGCCACAACGAGTGGGTCTACGTGCCCGTGGCAAAGCGGCTGGACGAACCGCACCTGAGCGGCTTCGATCCGGCCGACGCGCCCAAGTTCCGCTGGCCGCCCGCGGTCGTCGAGGCTTTCTATCGAATCGAAGCCGAGAATGCCAAGGCCAGAGAGGCCAGGAAGGCCGAAGAGGCCAAGAAGCAAGAACAGCGCAAGCCAGAGCAATGAAAGAGGAGACCAGCAAATGTGCGTTCGAAGTATATCGGCGTGTTTTCTCGCGGCGACCATTTCGGTAACCGCGTTGGTCCGGGCCGAGGCCCAGGTGCCCGTGTGGGCCAAGGTGTCGCCCGAGCAGGTGGCCGCCGCGAAGAAACTGGGCGTGCCGGTCGCGTTTGAAAACTCGGCGGCAGTGCGATTCGTGTTGATTCCCGCCGGGACGTTCATGATGGGCTCCCGGGATTCCGCGGCGGAAGTCGCCCGGCGTTGTGCCATGCCCAACGCACAGGCCGGCTGGTTCTACGACGAGCATCCCCGTCACAAGGTGACGCTGACCGGCGCTTTCTACATGTCGATTCACGAAGTCACGCAAGGGTGTTACGAGGTGGTCACCAAGGCCGACCGCAAAGACACCGACAAGAAGATCTCGGACGAATACCCCGACGAGTTCCAGGGCCCGAACCACCCGGTCGTCAAGGTCTCGTGGGGCGACGCAGAGAAGTTCTGCAAGGCCCTCAGCGCCCTAGAGGCCGAACAGGGCCGAGCCTACTCCTTGCCGACGGAAGCCCAGTGGGAATACGTGTGCAGAGCGGGCGCGTTGGCGCCGTTTTCCTTTGGCGAGACGATATCGACCGATCAGGCGAACTACCACGGAGACTACATCTACGGTGACGGCCAGAAGGGGCAGTATCGCGGAAAGCCCTTGCCCGTGGGCAGTCTGGCTGCCAGCGCGTGGGGCCTGTACGACGCACACGGCAACGTCAGCGAATGGTGTGCCGATCGGTACGGCGCTTACGGCAGCGACCCCCAAAGCGATCCCGTAGGACCCGAGGAGGGCAACGAGCGCGTCGTCCGCGGCGGTTCGTGGCGGAGTTATCCCGGGGCTTGCCGGTCCGCGCTCCGCCTCCGCAGCGCGGCGGGTTCGAGATCGGACACCACAGGGTTTCGCGTGTGTTGTGCCGTGCCGGCGGAGCCCTCTTCAGGAGCGGAGCCCTCTTCAGGAGCGGAGCCCTCTTCAGGAGAAAATCCGCAATAGCCGCAAGTCGTGTCCACACTAGTATCCGCGCACCCTCTCCAGCCACTCCTTCATCGTCGGCGGGACGTCGTTGTTCACCTCCTGCCGCGTCCGGTAGTCCCAATCGGCGGTGGTGCGATACTTCAGGCCCTCGTGCAACGTCAGGATACTCTTTTCGACAAAGTTCTGGAAAGGATTCCGACTCATCCCGGCTTCTTGCAGGGCGAGCCCTTGTCCGTCGTACCTCCAATGCTTCCGTTTGTACTCCATATCGTGCAAGCATTTGCCTATTTCCGCCAGCTCTTCGACGTTCTCCGACAGCAGCCGCTGTTTTTCTTCGGGGATGGCACGGTCGACGACCTCGAGTTCCGCCAGGACCTTTTTGTACTCGTCCTTCAGTTCGCCGACTTTTGGCTGGCGGGTCAGAAACTCCCTCTTCTTCGCCTCGAAGCTCTTCTGTTTCTGCTCGAGGGATGCCTCCAGCTTGGCGAAGTTCGGGCGCTTGGCCTTCAACCTTTCCATAAGATCGGGCAGATGTTTTCGCAACGCGTCGAGATTGCTGCTCGTCTGTGTCCGTTCGGGGTGAAGATCGAGTTGCTCGCTCACCATCCTCTTGTGCTGCTGCCAAAACTCCCGGCGTAAGGCTTCTGCCCCCGAATACTCGACGCTTGACGACCTCTTGTCGTTCAGCAGGGAATCGTACTTGCGCCGCAGCTCTTCTCTTTTGGGGTCGTCTTTCTCCTTCAGATGCAGTTCCATGGCCTTCTTGAGTTCGGGGAGTTTCCTGATCGACTCCTCGATTTCGCGTTTCTTCTCGTCCTCGGCACGGGCTTTCTCTTCGATCGCCTTAATGTCGCCGCTTTCTCGCACTTCCTTGTCAAACTCCCCGAGTTGCTGCTGGGCCTTGCGGATTGCCTGGGTGGCGCCGGCGTACTCGCCGGACTCTCTTATCTCGCGGTTGATGCGATCGATCTTCTCGCGAAGTTCGGCGATTTCCTTATTCGCATTGACGGTATCCGCCAGAGCATTGAACTTGTCGAGAACCTTCATGTCGAGTTCGGCTTTCCTTGTGGCGGCCGCCCCGCGCTTCTCGCTCAGTTCGGTAAGCTTGTCGCTCGTGCCCAGCAACTGCGATTTGCGACGATTGAGCTGCTCTGCTTCGTTGCCCATATTCTTGAATATGGAGTTCTCCGCCAACTCCTTTTCCTTTGCCGCCCGTCGCTTCGTCCACTGAGCGGCAAGTTTGCTCTGGTTGGGGTCGCGCTTGCCGATCGCACAGAAATCGTTATGGGTCTTGCGGTAGATACGGAAGTAATCGATGCGGCCTTCGAAGAAGCCGGTTTTGTTCCTGTTGCAGCCGATGAAGTTCCCTTCGGCCCTATCGCCGATAAACACATCACTCGGCCTGAAGGGAAAGGCCCCTTTCGCTATTTGCTTGCCGTCAACGTAGATCGACGCATCCGAACCGCTGATTTCGACGCGTACGCCGAGCCATTGGTTTGCCGGGACGGCTTCAGACGAAGTCAGCCGTCGCGTTTTTCCGTCATGCACCGCAACCAGCGCCGGCTTGCCGCTGTTGTCGGATAGGGTCAGATAGAAGCACTCATCCTCACCCGTGCCGAAATCGAAGATGCGCTGATCCTTACCGCCGGACCAGTGGATCCCCATATCGATGGTAAGCTCGCCGAAATCCGCCACCGACGGCGGCGCTTCCGCGTACTGGTCGGCGCCGCTAAAGACCACGCACTTGTGGTCGTCACCAATCCAGAATTCCGGTTTACCGTAAAGAATCCCGTTGTTGTTCACATAGGAATCTTCGAGCAAGTAACTCTTCGGATGGTCGAACTCCCAGTTGGCATAGAGGGCTCCAGAATCCGGTCCGTTGCTGAAGCATTGGCCGAGGCTTGCCAAGGGCGTATATGCCCAGTTATACGATCCATCCTGGCAGAATCTGCCGCAGCGGAACACACCGCTTGCGCGGTTGGCTATTTTCGCCGTGTAGTCCACGACCAGTCCGCCGGTAAGCACCTGGTCGGGCGCGTAACACAGTTGCATAATGTGTTCGCCCTTGATAACCGCGTTGCCGGTCACGTGCGCCTCGCCTTCGGTGTAGTGATCCGAGCGCACGTGGTAGCCCCCGCGGAAGCGGAAGTCGGTCGTCAGCAACACGGATTCCAGGATACGTGCATTGCCGTCAACCTTGATATTACCGAACACCCACGCCTTGCCGCCGATCTTGGCGTTGCCTGAAACGACCGCCTCGGAGCCGATCACGACCGCATACTCCTTGATGCAGGCATTGCCTTCCACACGGGCGCCGTCGAGCACCATTGCGTTCGGGCCCACATAGGCCGTGGGAGCCACGCTGGCATTGTCGGCCACAAAGCCGCCGCCGTTGCCGTGGCGGTGGCCCTTCGTGTTGCGCTTAAGGAACTTGACTCGCTGCTGGAGATCTTCCAACCGTTCGAGCTTGCGATACTCGCACCAATCCTTCAGCCAATACTCGTCGTGGCCGTTGCCTGCTGCCAGCCTCTGATGCACGGCCTCGGCCGCCCCCTGGATACGCGGAAGCATTGCCGCAAGCTTTTCCTGGGCAAGCTCGGCATCGGATTGCCAGCAGGGTAAGGGCACTTCATGCTTCACGGCGTGGTCCACGTAGAAGTTGGTGTTGTTGATGGTGTAGAGTTCGTCCAAATTGACGACGTCACCCTGCCTGCGGTGCGGCGTACCCGGCCGGCATCCGGTCAAGGTAACCTCCCACGGAAATCGCGGCGCGCGGTTGCCGTGGAAGTAGTCATTCATGCTTCCGTGCCATCCGGCACCTTCGCGGACCGGCATAGCCGAGGGCGTAGCGGCAACGGTCAGCCAGAGGTGCTTGTCCGTCGGCTGGCGGTCGAAGGTCATCTTGCCCTTGTTCCACAAGGGGCTGTAGCGCGCACGTCCGTTTCCGTCCACGGCCACGATGCAGGCACGCCAGTCAGAATACCTCTGCGGGTTGTGGAAACCGTGAAAATCCACGACGACTTCCTTCGCTTCTTCATCGGGATGGAGGCGGATGATGTTGAATCCGTAGGCCCTGGGCGATTCGCTGTTCGGAACGCGGTACGTGTTTTCCCTGCCGTACACCGGATAGACGTAGCTTACTTCCGGCATTCCGTACTTACATCGCAGCGTGGGCTGCCCGATCAGGTCGATCGTCACCATCCGCGCGGCGTACTCGCCGAAGAAATCGCCGAATCCCTTGATGCCGTTTTTCCACAGCCCCTTCTTTTGCCCAAGCCGGGCGACGGCGTGGTACAGGGTCGGTTCCGCCGCAGCACGCAGGCTGCCGAGAACGAAAACGATCCCGCTGCCCCAGTTCGGGTTGTCGCCCAGAGCAATCATCCAGAGACCGGCCTGGTAATCGGCGAACATCACGTTACGCCAAGGATAACAGAAGTTGTGGGAGAACATCTGCAGTTCTCCCGGGGTGAGTGTATGTATCCCGGCGTTGCAGCCGTTTTCCCCGTGATACCCGCTGTGGCCGAACTCGTGGCTCAGCTTGACGCTGCGCGGCCCGCCGCCACACCAATAGACGGTGCAGCAGCCGTATCCGCCCCCGTTGCCGGGATCGAGACGCTCCCAGCCGTTCTTGATGCTCGGCCCGGTAGTCACGGCGAATTTGTACTTGGGGCCATGCTCACGCCAAAAGGGCATCCGCGCACCCGAGGCTTCCACGTAGGCCCACAGGCCCTCGGCAAACTCGAGCGTGCCCTTTCGGTAACGGGCCTGTTTCTCAGGCTGCTGCGGGCATAGCAGGTAGTAGTCGTCGACCCATGTCGTCGCCCCGGCCTGAAACCGCCAGTGGTCGCTCTCTATCACCATGTAACCGGGGTCGTCGGGAGGAAACGTCTTGATGTCACGAGGATTCGTTACGTACTGCTCCTTGGAAAGCGGGGCCTTCAACTTCGGCCATTCGGCTTGCCAGGTCTTGAGGATGAAGTCGTGATCTTCCGGGCTCAGCATCAGCGAGAACGGGGCGTGGTGGACAACGGCCCTTTGCTCACCGTCTTCCAAGCGCAAGACGGCCGCAGGAATGAGGACGTCATCACTAAACGTGGGGTTAGGGGTGGGCACGGCAAAGCCGCGGAACCCAACCAGGTGTGCCTTGAACGTCTGGGGATCCGACGACGTCCAGTTCCGGCAAAGCCCGGCCAAAGCTTCCTTGTCCTGCTGGCCCTTGTTCCTGGTCCACGTGCGCAACGGTGCGCCCTTCGGCACGTCGATGACGTCCTGTCCCTTGCGCGGCCACCACCGCACCGTGCGGCGCCGGTAACCCGTGGCGTCAGATCCGCCTTCCTGCTGGACCTGGTTGCGACCTACGCCGGGGACGACCTTTGCGGGATAGCGGAGGTTCTTGTAGAAGTCGTACTCTTCGGCCGCCCCGCCACCGGTGCAAGACAAGATGGCAACAAGGACCGTCAGCATCCGCGTGGCTTTCATCAGTCTCTCCTTCCCGATCGTCATCACCTACTTCCCAGCTCAACCAGCTTGCTCCGGTTCGCACAATGCTCATCCCGCCCGCCGACTCGGGGCTACCCGGGGGCTGATGAAAACCGATCTACAGATCGAGGTGCAACTCCAAAGCCGAGACAAATGTCGTGTCGAGCCAGTTGTTTTCCTCCTCGCCCTCCAAAGTTGCGGGATGACCCATCACCCTTGGAATCCATGCCAGAACCCTCAGCTTAATGACACCCCACCTGGATGTCAAATATCCACTGGCCGTTAGGGCGGGAATTCTGAAAAGTGGTTCTCCCCGGAGAGTAGCGGCCATGTGATTCCTCTCGATGTCCCGTTACCCCGCCGGCCGGTCAAATCGTGCCTGTGCTGCCCGGCTGTGCGTCGATTCGAGCCGGCTTTACCGAAGGACCCAAGGTGTGGGGGTACCTCGAATACGTCGCACGGACGAAGACCGCCGGCTAGCCAGAACGGCGAGAGGGAGCCTTCCCGCAAGGACCCGTTGACGATTCGCCTTTTCCCGAGGGCCCCCACCGCCTGAAACCTGCGGGTAAACGCACGCGTGGCCAGCACGGTCCCCTGGGGCAGGAAGCGTGGAGATTCACCCCGCCGCCGCGCCTCCCAAGAACCTGCACCCGAGAACCCGAGACGGCCGACACGATGGGAAGACAGCCTCGTGATTGACCACGCCGAATCGGGCAGGAGTCTCGCCAAGAGGCAGCAGCAGGCGGACCACCTGCCGTGTTCGCTGCGACGGCCACGCGGTGAAAGGAAAAGACCTTCACCTTGCTTCGCGGGATGCGCGGCGTCAAGCAAGAATCTCGGCGAGAACGCCGATTTCAGCCGCGTCATAAACCATGCAGCGCGAACCGGTTACGCCTCGGCTGAGTTTCTTGACCCTACGACCAAAACGACGATCTTGCCCTGGTCACTTGACATTTCTTCTTGCAGTGTAGAAACTAGAGGGTGTTCGAGAATGGGCTTGGGGGCGTCGTCGGTGGCGTGTCGTCGAGATGAGGCAGCTTGGCCCGTTGGTATCGGCGAGGAGACAGGCCGCAACAGAGAGAACCAAGCCGTTTTCGGGCCGCCGCCAAACAAGGCTGTTGGTTGGCTATTGACCGTTCTCCGCTTTGGCGATGGACAGGCCGGCGGTGTTGAGAGGACAACACGATGGCGTCCGGCCTTGCCTTCGATCGCCAGCGGCACTGGTTGCCGCAGGTATTGGCGTCTTCTGCCGGGGGTGTGCGCCGATCCGCTGCCGTACGACGGCTGAAGCTGGAGGTCCTGGAGGACCGGCGGTTGCTCGCGGTCGTTCCTTTCCCCGTGCCACTGGAAGCGGTGAATCCGGCGGGCAGCCTGATCTACAGTTCGTCCGTGAGTGGGGAGGTTTTCTCCGCGGCAGAGGACGATCGTTTTGCCGTCGATCTGGATGACGGCCAGACGATTACCGTCGTCGTCGATCCGGACGCGACGCTGCAGCCGGCGATCGAAGTGCTTGGTCCCGGCGACACCTTGATCGGCAGTGCGGCGGCCGAGGGGCCAGGCAGCGATGCCCTCTTGCAGGCAGTGCCCACCGTCGGCGCCGGCACGTACACGCTGAAGGTCGGCGGCGTGTCGGACAGCACCGGCACCTACTCGGCACGGTTAGTCCTCAACTCTGCCGTCGAAGAGGAGTCGCACAACGGACCGCTCAACGACGACCCGGCGTCGGCCCAAGACCTTGCTGTCGGATTGCTTGCCATCGGCGGCGGTCCCGGCGAGCGAGCTGCGGTACTGGGCTCCTTGGCTTCCTCGGAAGACTGGTATCGCTTCACGCTCGACGACGGTCAGCCGATGACACTGGCATTTCGAGAGCAGGTGCCCGGCGATGCCGTGCTGGAGCTGTACGACGACGAGACGAACCGGCTGGCCGTGGCCGTTGAGACGGGCAATGCCGGTAAGACGATCAACAACTTCGTGGACCGCACGTCCGACGGCAGTCCCGAGATCTACTTCGCGCGCGTCGCCGGCCCACCGGCAGGCGAGTATAGCCTGATCCTCGTCCGCGGCGCCAATTTCGACACCGAGCCGAACACGGATTCGACCGAGGCCCAGGCGCTCATCGGCAGCGGGGTGGCCTTGGGGTATCTGGGAGTGCCGTCGCCCGGACAGCACAGCGGCGGCCAGTCGACTACTGTCGGACACGCCGACGAAGACGCAGCTCTTCAGAGTTCTGCTGATGTTGCAGTACGTCCTGCCGGCGAGGATCCGTATGCAGCCGATCGTCTGATTGTCCGATTCACGCCTTCGTCGACGGACGCGGCCCGGGCCAAGGCTGTCGAGGTCGTCGGCGGCAAGCTCATCCGGGAACTCTCGCTGATCAACGGCGCGTTGGTCGAGATCGTCGAGCCTCCGGAGGCTCGACGGTCGACTCTTTGGCAGGCGGCGGCCGCGTGGTCGTCCCATCCCGCGATCCTCTACGCCGAGCCGGACGCGAGGGTCCATGCCCTGGGAACCTTTCCGAACGACCCCTCCCTCGACCAACTGTGGGGGCTGCACAACACGGGGCAATCCGGCGGGACAACGGACGCCGATATCGACGCTCCCGAGGCGTGGGACACGTTGACGGGCTCTTCGACCGTCGTCGTGGCCGACATCGACACGGGCGTGGACTACGCCCACGAAGACCTGGCGGCCAACATGTGGACCAATCCGGGAGAAGTTGCCGGCGACGGCCTCGACAATGACGGCAACGGATACATCGACGACGTTTACGGCATCGACGCCGTCAACGGCGACTCGGATCCCCAGGACGATCATGGCCACGGAACCCACACCGCCGGAACCTTTGGGGCGGTCGGCGACAACGCGATCGGCATCGCCGGCGTGAATTGGAACGTTCGGATCATGGCCCTGAAATTCCTCGATGCCGACGGCTCCGGCTGGGCTTCCGGCGCGATCGTGTGTCTGGACTACATGACGATGATGAAGACGGCCTACGGCGTGAACGTCGTCGCCAGCAACAACAGTTGGGGAGGTGGTCCCGCGAGTCAAGCGCTGAAGGACGCCATTGCCGCCAGCAACGACGCGGGAATCATGTTCATCGCGGCAGCAGGCAACGGCGGCGGTGACAGCGTTGGGGATGACAATGACACCCAGCCGCACTATCCGTCCAGCTACGACCTGGACGGGATCATCGCCGTGGCGGCCACCGACGCCAATGATCAGCGCCCCGCGTGGTCGAACTATGGGGCCAAGTCGGTCGACCTGGCGGCACCCGGCGCCCGGATCCTCAGCACCGCACCTGGAAATCAGTACCGGCGGATGAACGGTACCTCGATGGCCACACCGCACGTCACCGGCGCCGTGGCCATGCTGATGGCCCGCGTCCCCGGCGCTCCGCTTGCCAGGGTGAAGGCGGCGCTGCTCGGCTCGGTGGATCCTCTGCCGGCCCTCTCCGACGTAACCCTCTCCGGCGGGCGGCTGAATCTGGCCCGCGGATTGCGGGCGGCGAGCGATCCGATGGACGTCTATCAGGTCGCCGTCGAGGCGGGGCAAACTCTGCAGATCGGCACCGTCACGCCTGGCGACGGGCCTTATGAGTTTGTCAACCGACTCGACCCGGCCCTTGCACTTTACGCTCCCGACGGCACACTCGTGGCCGAAGACGACAACTCGGCCCCCGACGGCCGTAACGCGATCGTGACGCATACGGCGGCCATCCCGGGTATCTACACGGTGGCGGTATCGACCGACGCGACTTCCGGCGGCGAATACGTCTTGGACGTTGCCGGGCACGTGCCGATGCTCCCGGCCTTCGAGGTCGCGGCGACGGACCCACCCGACGGGGCCGCGCTGCGACTGGACGATCCGCTCCGGGTCAACGTGGACTTCAACGATTTGGTGTTGCTCGACTCACTGGACGCCTCCGACCTGACGCTCGACGGCGTGCCGGCCGCGGCAGTAACCGTCGTCGACGGGACATCGGCCGTCTTTGAGTTTCCCGCGGGGCTCAGCCAATCTGAAGGCCGTCTGGCCATGGCCGCCGGTGCCGTTTTGGATCTGCAAGGCACGCCGGTCGAGCCGCTGGCAAGCACGCTCTGGGGATTCCGCAGTCCGCTGCTTGTCTCCACGGCCGATGACCACCAGAACGGCGACTACGGCTTCGGGAACCTCAGCCTCCGCGAGGCGCTGGCCATCGCCGCCCGCCTGCCGGGCGAAGACGTCATCCTGTTCGACGAGGGCCTGGCGGGCGCCACGATTGAACTCGATCCGGCGATCGGTCAACTCGACGTCGACAGCGACGTGCAGATAGAAGGACTCGGTGAAGCCTTGCTGAAGGTCGATGCCGCCGGCGCCAGTCGCGTATTCGAAGTCTCCGCCGGGGTCACGGCCTCGATCAGCGGGCTGACCGTCAGCGGCGGCCACGCCGACGAGGGAGGCGGCATCAACAACCAAGGAACGCTCACGATCAACCACGCCGCCATCGTCGGCAACTCGGCCGTCAGGTGGGGCGGCGGGATCTCCAGTTGGTTAGGCACGACGCGAATCAACAACACGACCGTCGCCCAGAACTCGGCCGACGTTTGGGGCGGAGGTATCGCAGACTACTCCGGACACATGCTACTGACCAATTCCGCCATCTTCGGAAACTCGGCGGGCGTCTTCGGCGGCGGGCTCTATGGTTCGTTAGGCGAGATCACCGCAAACAACGTTACGTTCTCCGAGAACTCGGCCGACATGGGCGGAGCTCTTTGTGTTTTCGGCGTGCTAACCGCTGCCACGCTTACCAATACCACCGTCTCTGGAAACTCGGCCCGCCTGGAGGGCGGAGGTGTCTATGCGCTGATGGGTACACCCGTGCTGCACAACAGCATCGTGGCCGGGAATTCCTTAACCGGCGGATCAACTCCCAGCGACGTGGCCGGGAGTTTCGGCAGCGACAGTTCTTACAATCTGATCGGGGTGATTGACGGCTCGACGGGCCTCTATGGCACCGGCACGCTCTGGGGGACCGCCGCGGATCCGCTGGTTGCCGTGCTGGGTGAGCTGGCCGACCACGGCGGCCCCACTCAGACCCGCGACCTGCTACCCGGCAGCCCGGCCATCGACGCCGGCAGCAACCGGTTGTTCCCCGCGGTCATCGATACCACGTTGGACGGCCCGATCGACGACACCAAGACCAGCTTGACCGTTGCCGATGCCTCCTTGCTCCCCAGTCCGACTCCGTGGCAGATTCGCGTCGACGAGGAGGTGATGACGGTCACGGACGTGGCGGGCAACAGCTTGACCGTTCAGCGAGGCGTCGGCCCAACGACTGCCGCCGCCCATGCCGATGGCGCGATCGTCACGTTATTGACCGACCAGCGTGGTTTCGATCGTTTCGTGGACGGCAACGGAGACTCAGTGGCCACGGTGGACATCGGTGCCTACGAGAGCCCCGGTTTCGACACGGCACCGGATATCCTTGGTCGCTACGTCTTCTACAACGCTTCGGCCTTCGACGCCAACGATCCGGCGGCCAATGCCGCGGACGACCACGCCGTGGCCACCGACAAGCAAGCGCTATTTCCCGGCCAGACCGCCTCCTTCGCCAACTACACGAGTTACCGCCGGGGCATCAACGGAGTCATGGTCGACATGATCGGGCTGGCCGGGACGCTCACCGCCGCCGATTTCGAGTTCCGCCTCGGCAACGACGATGATCCCAGCGGTTGGCCCGCGCCTGCCGTCGCACCCGAGATCACCGTGTCCCCGGGCAGCGGTCTCAACGGTTCCGACCGGATCACGCTTATCTGGCCCGACAACACCATCCAGCAAGAGTGGCTGCAAGTAACCGTGCTTGCTACCGACGACACCGGCCTCGAAGTGTCCGATGTCTTCTACTTCGGCAACGCCATCGGCGAGTCGGGCAACTCGATCTCCCACGCCAAGGTCAACGCCTTCGACATGCTCGGTGCCCGGGACAACCAGCGGAACTTCCTCGGCCCGGCGCCCATCGACTTCGCCTACGACTTCAACCGCGACGCCCGGGTCAACGCGATCGACATGCTCATCGCTCGCAACCACCAGGCCCATTTCCTCAACGCCCTGAAGCTAATAACGGTTCCGGGCGGCAAGGCGGTCGCGGAGCAGGCGTCAGCCGGCGGGGGACGCCGGGCTGCGCAAGACGCGGTCCTCAGACAGGCCGTCCAGCGGGAGCCGGAACGCCCGGGAGCTTCGTCGAGCAAATTGGACTGGGTCTATGAGTTCGAAGAACTTAGTTCAAACAGAGGGTCGGCAAAGAAGCGCTATCCGGGCGAGGAAACGCTGGACCAGTGCTTTGTCACGTCTAAGAATTAGGGTAGCTGCACTCGCCAGAGTGCGGAAATTCAACGGTCTGGCGACCGTGGCTACCCTAACATGGAAGTTTGACAAAGCACTAGCCTATTATTGCGGGGATCATTCCGATCTTTCCTTCGTGGCGGCCAGAGCCTTGAGATCGCGTCGCGGGTGGTCCAGTGCCTTCCGGACGGCTGCTTCGATTGCTTGCAAGACGGTCTGATACTGCGGATCGTCGCGACTCGGATAGACGGCCTGGCCGCACTTTTGCGTGCCGCCGGCCGACTTGGCCAGCGGGGCGGTAAGCATCAGGCTCTGCTTCGCATCGAGAACGCTGATCCAGTCGAGCCGTACGACCTGGTCGACCTTGTGGCAACTGCCGCACCGCTCGGCCTGGATACTGAGGAGTTGGCGGTGCAGGGCCGCATCGCCGGCAAGATCATACGCCGGTTGCTGCGGTCGTTTGTTGGCAAAGCCATCGTGGTACGGGGCGTTCGCGTCGATCCAGGTGACCAGCCGATACCACTCGTCCTCGCTCAGCTTCGCCCGCTGGCTACACGCGCCTTCGCGCAGCACGTGGACCAGCTTGCTGCGATGCGAACCGAATTGCAACGGCTGCGTGACCGCCGCATCGCCCTGCACCGGCGACCACGCCACCAGACGGTTCTTGATGATCGTGTCGAACGCGCGGTTGTAGCCGTAATCGGTAATCTGGCCGCCCGAGGTCAGCCCGCCAAAAAAGTCGAGCCCGCCGGCTGGCTTCAGCCCGCCGTGGCAGCCCACGCAGTGCTTGTCGAGGATCGGTTGAACCTCGCGCAGGAAGCTGATTGGCCGGGTACCCCAGGGCGGCGGCGTGGGAGTGACGGGCTCCTTCAGCATGGCTAGCGAGAACGGCTTGTCGGTGGGCGTGTTCTCGCGCGTCTCGTGGCAGCCGACGCAGCCGCGGCGTTCCCCCGGCTGGAAGCTGATGAAGCTTCGCATTCGGCGCAGTTCCATTCTGTTCTCGTCGAGCAATTGGAAGTAAACCGCCTCGTCGGCCGGCACCTTGAAGCACGCACTGCCGTCGCGCTGAAGCGGCACCTCGCCCAGGATCCGCACCGGAGTCCAGTTGTTCGGTGTGGCCTTCTCGGCGTAGCGCTGCCCGCCGTGCGCGTTGTCGTAGGGCCACGTCAGTCGCTGGGCGATCCGCAGGTACTTCGCCTGCCCCGGCTCGATTCCGTCGCAGCCGAACGTCGCGTCGCAGAGCGTGCAGACGGCGTAATCCTTCGTCGGATCGGTCACGTCGGGCACGATCGGCGGCTTCGGCCGGGGCCGCAGCGGAATCGGGATGAAGCACGAGATCGCCGGATCGCGATAGATCAGTTCCTTGGTGCCGAACACGTCAATCAGGTAAATCCCGAATCCGGTCGCGTCGGTCTGCTGGTTCGAATAGCTGTACGAGGCGAGGAAGTGCTTTTCCGAAAGCGGCCAGGGCGTGCAGTAGAGGCCGCCGTTGTCGGCCACGCCCCCCTCGTCGACCGGCGTGCCCGACATACCGCCCTCCGGCGGGTTCACGCCCGCCGTGACGATCCGAATCGATCGCGGCGCGTTCATGCCCGCGCTGGGCGTGATCACGACCACCGGTCCCATCGCCAACGTGTGATGGCCCGTGGCGATGCACACCAGCCGCGAGTTGTTCGTCCCCGGGATCGACCGCACGTCTTCCAGCGCCCAAGGATCGTTCAGGTGCTGTTTGAACAGGGCGTCGGCGCCCGTGCCGTCGGGGCGGATATACCAAATCGACTGGATATGCGCCCAGCCTCGCTCCTGATATTCCCAGCGGGTGTAGCCGATCGTGCCGTCGTTGAGGCAGTGCGGCAGGTAATCGCCGTCCTTGCTGGCGCTCAGGCGGCGAAGGCCGGTGCCGTCGGCCCGCATCACGTACAGGTTGCACGACGTCTCGTCCTTGTCCCATTCGTTGCATTGCAGCGAGCAGCCGCAGCGTTCCGAAACGAAGGCAATATCGCCGCTCGGCAGGTAGGTGGGATCCAGATCGCTCCAGTCGCGGCTGTCGGTTAACTGCCTCAAATCTTTTCCGTCGACACCGATTTCAAAGAGGTGGGTCGGCTCCACCTCGCGGCGAAGCTTGTAGTTGTTCGGCCGGCCGCGGTCGCCAGGGCCTTCCGGCGTGTCCTTCTTGGCGTAGCCGAAGACAACCCGCTGGGCATCGAACCACAAGTCCATCCCGTGCACGTGTCCGGGCCCAAGCTGTCCGTTGACGACGTTGCGGACCTTCGGCTCACCTTCCGCCCCGGCAAGCGTCACGACGCAGATATCGCCACCCGGCTTGGAAACCCACGGCATGTGGTTCAGGCACACGTCGGGGTACGTGTCCTGGGTGAAGCGTTTGCAGATCAGCAGCTTGTCGAAGTTCATCAGGGGGCCGGCAAACGCCAGTCGCCGCACGGTCCAGCGAACGCGCAAGTAGAGGGCCCGGCGGGCTTCGGCCGGGGCGTCGGCCGGCATGCTTGCCAGCTCAGACTCGGCGGCGTCCAGTGCCCGCTCCATCGCGGCGGTGTCCACGCCCGCTGGCTTGTGGTCAGCCGCCAACAGCCGTCCGCGCTTGAGGAAATACGCGGTGGGATACGCGGTGGTTACCGGCGATAGCGGGCGCTGCGGTAGCTTCGACGTCGACCACTGGCTCAAACTGCTCTGGTCGGCCGGGCGGTGCAACGCGAGGTTCTTCTTGGCTTCGGCGAATCCGTAGACTTCAACCTCGTCGAGGTGAAAGTAGATCGGGCTCGTGCTGGGGATCTGCAGCCGCACGTAGCGCGCCCGAACCTTCCCTTTTTCAAAGCGGACGTCCCATGGCGGCGTGCCCGAGATCCCGCCGAAATGATGCTGGCTGCGATGCCGCTCGGTCCATCCGTTTCCGTCGTCGGAGGTGAGAATCAGCAGTCCGTCGGCGTTATGCAGGCCCGGCCGGTAATCGAGTCGGTTGAAGACCACGATCCGCGCGATATCGGTCGGCTTTCCAAGATCGACCTGCCACCAGGGATTCGGCTCCTGGGCCGTGTGAAATGCGTACTTGCCGTTCTTGACCCCGTCGACGGCCCCGGCGGCGTCCTGGAAGGTTTTCACTTGCGACGATACGGCACTCGCCTTGCTCGGCGACGTGAGCGCCTCGGCTTGCCTCAGGTAGTCGGCCTCGATCAGTGCCCGCATCGAAGGCGGCTGCGCGGCAACACGAGAAACCGGCGCCACGTACAGTGCCGCGCCCAGTACGACCGCCATAACTTCAGATCGTCGCAACATGATTCGATCCCCATTCGCAGGTCAGAACCAACGAAACCGATGTGGATCGATTCTACTACGTTACGGCGTATTCCTCAAACCGGCACTTCCCATTGGACGTCGTGGATCTCGGTACGCGAATTCCGGATGGCCCTTTCTTTCACGCCTGCTGCTGCCAGAGAAGAGCCCCGAGCGGCCGGGCCGGGCTGCGGAAAGTGTTTTGCGGCAACCAGTTGGGGCGATCCGTCGGCCGCGGGGAAACGTTTCTGAAGGCTCCGTTGGGGCGTTTTGGGGTCGTCGCAAGTAGTTTACTGATCGGGTGTTGCGAATTCTTGGGTCGATTTCAGGGCCGAAATGGGAAGAATTCGTGGGCGTTTTCGGATGGAACATGTTGTCCGCTAACGACTTACCAACACGCAACCCCCTCAGAAATACCAGGCGGCAAAACCGGCCGTTGGGGCCGGTTTGTCGGCCGCAAGTCGTTTCATGAAGGGCACTTGCAGCGAGTCAGGGGGCTTTGGAAAGAAGTCGCGGCCGCAAGTTGTTGCCCTGCAAAGGCTTACGAGAACGAATCCGGATTCTTTTTGGATCGGTTCGTGCGGTCGTCGGGAAAAAGTAGGGTGGACACCGCCCACCGCCCACCGCCCAGCGCCCACCGCTGCGGGTGCAAATCGCGAATTGCGTACCGTAGGCTGGGTCGAGCGGCGCGTCACTGGAAACCTTTGCCGATGGTAGGCGATTGGACTTGCGATTGCAGTTTGAACTTCGGCAATCCGAGCGAGGCCCACCTTCCCCTTGATGCCGAGCAAGGTGGGCCTCGCTCGACGCAATGCGCTGCTGACGTTCTCTACGGCCCAAGGCAATCCGTCTACTCCCAGTTTTCCTAGTAGCTCCGCTCGACCCAGCCTACCACCCATCTGCCAAGCGCGATTTGCACCCCACCGTTGCCGTCCGGCGGCCCGGGTCGTAAGGACGAAGATTCGGTTGTCAAAGATCGGGTACCCGCCCGGGGATATATACGGACATATACATCATGAATTCTATCGTAATCCGCCCCGCTGTTGAAGGTCGAAAACTGGCCAACTTCGCTGATCCGGCCCGCAGAGCCGGGAAACGGTGGGCAACAAGATGATAGGCTGAAGCATAAGCTACGCACTACGCACTGATTTGCGGTTGCGGCGCACGGCGTGCAGCGCCGCGGCGGCGGTGAGGCTCGCCAGCAGCGCGCAGGTGGACGGCTCGGGGATTTGCAGGGCCACCGCGTGGCTGCGGCCGGCAGCGAAGGCGGTATAACCGCTGTTGGGCGCGGGAATGTCGAGC
>SDBV01000328.1_pt1 | contig 67320 bp, 63 predicted proteins | sample 2277081 | NCBI WGS metagenome assembly SDBV01 (sample SAMN10402039, study PRJNA504765) | marine sediment metagenome | isolation source: marine sediment core GS10_PC15, 223 cmbsf | place: Arctic Ocean: Southern Knipovich Ridge | collected 2010
ATAGATGAAGTATAAGTGTGTGTGTGTGCAGTGGTTGGGCTGGGTTTTTGGTTGTTTATTTGTCTGTTTGTTTGTCTATATCTTTCTTTTTTAATTTTTTTTTTTTTTTAAATAAAAATATTAAATATTTTGTGCTCTTCGCTTTGTTTTGGGGCTCCCCACCGGGTGTGTATCCTCTTTTTGGTGTTTGGCTGGGGTATGCGGCGGGGGTACCAGCAGGCCGGAGTTCTGTTGGAGGGTGGGGCTCTGGGGGGGGGGGGGGGGGGGGGGGGGTCAGCCGCGTTCTTCCAACATTGTTACAAAGGGAAGTTCGCGATAGCGCTGATCATAATCGAGACCGTAGCCGACCACGAAGCGGTCCTCGATATTGAATCCTACATAGTCCGCTTCAATTGAAGTGATACGTCGTGACGGCTTGTCCAGCATGACGCAAGTGCGGAGGTTTCCCGGGCTACGGCTCTTGAGTAGATCAACCACGCGCTGCAATGTGAATCCTGTGTCGAGGATGTCGTCGATAAGCAAAACATTTCGATCGCGGATATCGTTCTTCAGATCTCGTTCGATTTTCACATTCTCCGAGGAGTTCGTCGAGGTACCATAGCTGGATGCAACAATGAAGTCGATCTCCTGAACAGCGACATTGTGACGTGATAATGAACGGACCAGATCGGCCAAGAAAACAAAACTACCGCGCAACAGACCGACGACCGTGATTTCACCCATCGCGCTAAGATCCTTGGCGATTTCAGCTCCGAGTTCATCCAACCGTTGTACCAACTGATCTTCGGTAATCATTGGATTCATTGAAGGGACCAACATCAGCGATGCTCCTGTTGGCAGGGGATTCACTACTCGCCTGGTCGAGAAGCTGCGATTCGCCCCTAACGGTGGTGGACGCACATTGGCGAGAATTTCCAATGTCGAACGATCAGGCTTTTCCTCTGGCAAAAGACCCGCTGGGATAATGCAAAACGTGTCAGCGTTAAAGTAGCCTACTTCGGCTCACCAGTCAAGCGCAATTCCGATGTGTGCTTGATTCGCCGCGATCGTCGAATTAAGTTGTTCCGAAAAGTTAAGATTTCACGGGATCCTTCACTCTGAATAGCAGGTAATCACATGAGTCTCTCTTCCCAATCGGAACAGCCGGAAGCGACCGGTCGATCAGCCGGAGAAGCGGAGGCAACCGGCAGGAAAGGGTTAAATACTCCGACCAAACTTGATTGGTTAGGATTGTTGGTAGCGGGTATTGTCCACAATCTCTATGGTCCACTGACAGGAATTCTGGGAACAATCGATCTGCTTAGAATTAAACACCCGGAGATCGCGCAGGATTTTGACCGTATATCGAAACTTGGCCGCCGGATGCAGAGAGAGATCAAAACAATGCTCCACAAGGCGAAGATCGAAGCAACCGGCGAGATAACCACCGTGGACCTTGTAGAGCTGATCGGCGAGGAGTTGGAGTTTTTCAAGGCTGACCCAAGATTCAAGCATGAGGTCCAGACAGTATTCAGCCCACCCGAGAACTTACCCACCTTTAAAGGCCCCTATGGCGATTTTTCACAGTCGCTGACCAACCTGCTGGCTAACGCTCTGGAGGCGATGGATAAAGTGGAGGAGAAGATGCTGACGCTCGCTCTTCTTCACGAAGGTGACGAAATTGTACTGAGCGTTGAGGACAACGGGATCGGCATGGACACCGCAACACTTGAGAGAGCTTTCGAACCTTTTTTCACTACGAAGACGCCGGTTCCCCCGGGCAGCAAGACACCGCCGGTGGTGGCGGCCGGCCTCGGCCTGACACATGTCAAAAACCTGCTTGAGCCCCTCGGATGCGTGATCAAGCTGGAAAGCGAGCCGGATAAAGGAACGAAGGTAAAGGTGACGATTCCATATAAACGTATTGACGAAGCGAGTCGTAGAGAACCGGCCAGTTAGCTGCTTGCCATAAGACCATTATACCATGAGCCGACGATCTGCCAGCGGCGGTCGTTTGAAGCGGATTCACCTGAACCCGCATCCTTGATTCACATCTATGCAACCAAGCTTTCCTGATAACGCTTCCTCGTTCCCAGTTGCTCTATTAATCATTGGCCATACTTGAGGCGAGAAGCGAGGAAATCGGGCAGACCGGCCGCGAGGATTGCCTTTCCCGCCGATTCGACATCGTATTCGACCCTGACAAGCTTCATTTCATCGGTGTCGGTATTGTACAAACAGAAAGCAGCGGCGGAGTTCCCATCTCGCGGTTGGCCGATTGAGCCGACATTGACCATGCGGCCTCGCTGAGTATGATGGTCCATCGGGATGTGTGTATGGCCGATGAAGACAACAGGTTCGGGGGAGGCGGCCATCGCGATTTCCGCTTTGGAGTCGGACAGGATATAGCCCCATGTTTCGGGGTGGCTGGGACTGGAGTGTACCAGGTGTATTCCGTTTTCCGTCCGGCTGTACGGAAGGCCGGCGAGGAATTCATGATTCTCGGCGGAGAGTGTCTCGCTGGTCCAGAGAGCGGCCAGATAGGCGTAGTGGTTGAAGAAGGCGAGGTCGGTCAGACCTACCGCCGCATGATCGTGATTGCCGGCGAGCACGATTTCGGCCATGTCACGGACAATTTCGGCAACCTCGTTCGGGTTGGCGCCATAGCCGACCAAATCACCAAGACAGACAATCCTGTCCGGTTTTTCCCGCAGGATGCGCTCACGTACTTTTTCCAGTGCCTGGAGGTTGCCATGAACGTCTGAAAATACGGCGTACAGCACGCTATCATTCCTTGCTTCCGGTTTTTTTTGAGGGGTTTTCGCGGTTTCGAAGGGCCGCTTTCTTCTTTCTCTTGCCGTCGGGGTGATTATGGGCGGGATTCTCCGACCGGGTGGAAACCGTATTACCCTTTTTCGCGCGCCGGATTTCGGCCTCGTGGTTAGAATAGATAGCATCGAGGATTCCGTTGATAAAGCGACCCGACTGCTCTGTGCTGAAGACCTTGGCTACCTCGATCGCCTCGTTGATGGTCACCTTCGGGGGCACATCCTCAATGTGGAACAGCTCGCAAAGCGCTATTCGAAGGATGAGTCTGTCCAGCAGGGCGATTCTCTCGAGGTCCCAGTGCTGCGACCTCTCCTGGATCAGGTCATCCATCTTAGACCTTTTCCGGTGGGAGAGCATAACCAGCCGTCGTGCGAAATCGCGGTAGCGCTCGCCGGAGTCGGCGACCAGTTCGTCAAAGGCTCTGGACGGGTTGTGGCCGCCAACCTCAACGGCGTAGAGCACCTGCAGGGCGCACACGCGCGCTTCATGACGGCTGACGGCGCCTCGAATCTCCATAGGAAACCCTAAAGATCAGGTGGCCGGGACAACGTTGCCCCGGCGATCGACTAACCTATCGGCACAAAGGTCAACCAGCCATACCGGTCCTCTTCCCTTCCGTCGATCACGGCGAAGAACTTGTCCTGCAACGCTTTCACCACCGGACCACGTTTACCCTCACCGATCATGATCTGGTCTACCGAGCGGATCGGAGTTATCTCGGAAGCGGTGCCGGTGAAGAAGACCTCGTCTGCAAGGTAAAGCATCTCGCGCGGAATCACATGTTCACTGACTTCATAACCCAAATCTTCGGCGAGCTGCATGATGCTCATCCGGGTGATGCCGGGAAGCACGCTGTTGCCGAGCGGCGGTGTAAATACCTGGTGCTTTCCTCCCCTGCCCTGGTTATGATGGACGACGAAGATGTTTTCACCGGAACCTTCGGAAACATAACCGGTGGTGTCGATCGCGATCCCCTCGGCATAGCCGTTTTTCAAGGCTTCCTGCTTGATCAGCTGGCTGTTCATGTAGTTCGCGCCGGTCTTCGCCAGCGCAGGTAACGTGTTCGGTGCAATCCTGTTCCAGGAGGAGACGCAGACATCAACTCCATTCTCCAAGGCTTCAGGACCAAGATATTTGCCCCAGCGCCAAGTCATGATGACGATGTCAACGGGGCAGCGACGGGAATCGACGCCGAGGCTGTTGTACCCGCGATAGATTATGGGACGTATGTACGAATCCTTGTCGCTATTGGCTTTGAGGGTCTCGATACACGCCTCTATTATTTCTTCGACGCTGAACTTGAGACGGTGATCGACTTCCTCCTCGTCAGGATGGAGGCGTTTTTCGTCGGGAGTCATCCGGTATATCTTCGCGGAATCATAGAGCCTCTCGATGTGTTCACTAAGGCGTAAGACGACGCTCTTACCGTCGGTCGACTCTCGATGGTACATCCGGATGCCCTCGAAGACCGAAGTGCCGTAATGTATGACGTGCGACCCTACATGTATCGTCGCTTCGTCCCAGGGTACAAGTTTATCGTTCATCCAAACCTTGCCTGTGCCCTCGAAACCCATTTTTTCCTCCGATGTGTGTTTCTTTTCGATGTTCTTCTTGCGTTTTACGTTCAAACTCCGGTTGGATTGGACGACGTTCGGGGGTCTGCACCAACTGTTTCCGCCCAATCAGACAACCTGCTTAGTCCCTCCTTGATTCTCTGGAGAGAGGCCGAGTAGCTGAATCGAATATGACCCTCGGCCGCGGTTCCGAAATCGATCCCGGGCGTTACCGCAACCCCCGCCTCCTCGAGGATCCTGCGAGCCATTCGCAGGGAGTTGTTCTCCCAACGGCGACCGTCGGCAAGGATGTAAAAAGCGCCCTCGGGATCGCAAGGTATCGTCCATCCGATCGCTCGCAGACCTTCCAGGAGTAGATTACGCCGGAGACGGTAATCGTCGACGATCGCATCGACCGAATCCTGAGGGTTTTCGAGTGCCGCCAAAGCAGCGCGTTGTACGAAGGCATTGGCGGAGAGAAAGAAATGCTGGTGAACCGCCTTCAGGGGTTCGATCCATGCCGCCGGGACGATCATCCAGCCGATGCGCCACCCTGTCATCCCATATACCTTGCTGAAGCCGTTGAGTACCACACAGCGTTCCGGCGACGCGAACTCGAGTATGCTCCTTGCGCGCTCGCCGTAAACCAGACGATGATAGATCTCATCGGAAACGATCAAGGGCACGGGCAGCTCGACGAGCTTCTTCAAATCCTCGTCATGCAGAACAGTGCCTGTAGGGTTCGCCGGGCTGTTCACCAGGAGTGCGGACTCGTCACCCGTCAAGCAGGGCCTCACTTTGTCCGCATTCAGCCGCCAGCCGTCATCCCCGCTCAGTGGAACGCGCACAACCTCCAGTCCCAGATAGCGCGCCGTGTGTGGATATGAGGCGTAACACGGATCACCCATGACAACGCGGCCCTCGGTGTCCGCAAGCAGACTAAAGGCGAGGAACTGGGCGGGGCTGACCCCCATCGTGACGAAGACTCGTTCCGGATCGACTTGAACGCCATACTCGCGAGCGTAGTAGGCGGCGACAGCAACGCGCAGATCGGCGTACCCTTCTGTCGGAGTGTAGCGTGTAAACCCTTGATCGAGGGCCTGCTTCGCAGCGTCGATGACATGCCGGGGTGTTGCCGCGTCCGGCTCACCGAGCTCCATGTGTACAATGTCCCTCCCTTCAGCCTCCAGTTCGGTGGCCCGGGCGAGAATGTCCATCGCACGGAAGTGCGGAATGCCGCCGGCCCGCTCGGAAAGTGGTGTCTGCACGGTCTTACCGCCGCGTTGCTTAAGATCAACCGCCATCCTTTACAAAATCCCCTCGTGAATTTTTCTCCTCCGTCGGTCTGTTGGAGATCGCATGGTTTGGAACGGTGAAAGGCGCATAAAAAAAACCACTGTTCAAGTGGCCTGGCGATCGGTTATTTCGTCCCCAAAAGGGAACGGCCGATGACGATCCGCTGTACTTCGTTCGTTCCCTCGTAGATTTCGGTAATCTTGGCGTCGCGAAGCATACGCTCCACCGGGTAGTCTCTGCAGTATCCATAGCCGCCGTGAATCTGTACGGCTTCGAGCGCGGCATAGGTCGCGGTTTCACTGCAGAAGACTTTCGCCATGCTGGACTCCTTGCTGAAATCGAGGTCGTTATCTTTGCGCCAGGCGGCGTTATAGAGCAGCCATTTACCGGCGTTGATGCGGGTTGCCATGTCGGCGACCTTGTTCCGAATTGCCTGGAAGGAGGCTATCGGCTTGCCGAATTGATGACGTTCCCGGCTGTACGCGATTGACTGTTCGAGTGCTGCCTGCGCAATACCGAGCCCCTGAGCGGCGACACCGAGCCTGCCGCTGTCAAGCGCCGTGAGCATGATCTTGAAGCCCTGTCCATGTTCGCCGACCAGGTTTTTTTGAGGAACACGGACGTCCTCGAGCGTCAGCGATACCGTGTCGGTTGCACGGATACCCATCTTGTTCTCATGCTTGCCGATTTCAAGCCCAGGGGTTTCCCGTGGAATGACAAAGGCGCTCGTGCCTTTTGGGCCGGCATCCGGGTCGGTGACACATACTAAAAGGTAAGCATCGCAATTGGAGCCGCTGGTGATGAAGTTTTTCGATCCATTGATAACCCATTCGTCGCCATTGCGTACGCCGCGCGTTTTCATCGAACCGGCATCGGACCCCGACCCCGGCTCGGTAAGCGCGAACGCACCCAGCCATTCTCCGGAGGCGAACCTGGTCAGGAATTCCCTCTTCACGTATTCGTCGCCGAACACCTGGAGTGGATTGCATACCAGGCTGTTGTTGATCGAGACGATGATCTCGGTGGAAGGATCAACCCTTGCGATTTCGACGAGCGCGGCAACATAGGCGACCGCATCGAAACCGCTGCCGCCATACTCCTCGTCAACGATCATTCCCATAAACCCAAGTTCGGCGAGTTTCCTGATCTGCTCAGCGGGGAAAATTCCCTCTTCATCTCGTTCCGCGACCCCGGGGGCAAGCTCCTTTTCGGCAAAATCCCGCGCAGTCCGGCGCAGCAGTTCCTGCTCTTCGTTAAGCTTGAAGTCCATCTAAGTTTCCTGTTTGTAAGAGCTTAACCAGTTCCAGCTCGCGTCCTCGCCAGTGGCCGCAGCTATCGCTTAAGGTTAAAGATCGCTTATCGGTAAAGCTGCCGGAGAGACAGTTGGGCGCTGAGTCGGCCTCCTGCCGCATGGGACTGGTATTATACGAAATCCTCTCCCAGATTGCCCAATGCCGATACCACATGTCCGAGGCGTGACAGTCAAAATTCACGTAGCCATCGAACTAACAGCAAATTCCGGAAGATGTCTCCATAAGACTTTCGCTTCAAAGGAAACCGCCACCCCCCCGCGTGCACAGAGAGAGCGGCTCCGTTTTTTCACCATTCAAAAACTGCGTGCGATGGGATTCCGCGGATCCTCGCTGTAGTCGTAGAATCCCTGACCTGTCTTGTTGCCCAGATAACCGGCCGCGACCATTTTACGCAGTAATGGACAGGGTCGATATTTGCTGTCGCCAAAACCCTCGTGCAGCACCTCCATGATCGCGAGGCAGACATCGTTGCCTATGAGGTCGGCCAGACGCAACGGACCCATCGGATGAGCCATGCCGAGCTTCATCACGCCGTCGATCTCGGCTACGCCGCCAATTCCCTCCATCAGGCAGTACACCGCCTCGTTGATCATCGGCATCAGGATGCGGTTCGCGATGAAACCGGGGTAATCATTGACCAGAATCGGGGTCTTGCCCATCCACTCGGCCAGCTCCTTGACCGTAGCGTAGGTTTCATCTGAAGTAGCCAGCCCCTTGATCACCTCTACCAGCTTCATCATCGGTACAGGATTCATGAAGTGCATCCCGATCACCTTGTCGGGCCGCTCGGTGTTTGCGGCTATCTCGGTAATCGAGATTGTCGATGTGTTCGAGGCGAGGATCACCTCGGGACCGACCAACCTGTCGAGCTTGGCAAACAGGTCGAACTTGATCCTGGTGTTCTCAGTCGCAGCCTCGACGACGAAGTCGCGGTCCGAGATCGCGTTCAGGTCTGTAGAGAAGTCTATCCGGCCGAGCGCAGCGTCCGCATCGGCCTGTGTAATCTTCTCCTTCTTCACCATGCGACCGAGGTTCTTTTCCACGGTGGCTTTGGCGCGGTCGAGGAACTCCTGTTTCACGTCGATAGCGAGAACACCGAGCCCGCTCTGCGCCGCGACCTGGGCGATGCCGTTGCCCATGGTTCCGACACCGATGACGCCGATCTTTTCGATAGCCATTTCTATTGTTTCTCCGTTTTTACCTTTATGAAGCGGTTCTAACGAGCCAATTCTCAAAGACATGAACAGGCTTCAAGTGATTTCACATATCACCCGCTCAAAGTCGAGGCTATTTCTCCGATTATGCTCGCAGGGACATTTCTTAGAGTATCTCTATTGCGAGGGCTGTAGCTTCACCTCCGCCGTTGCAGAGACTGGCCACTCCGCGTTTCTTGCCCTCCTGTTTGAGAATGTGGAGCAGCGTAACCAGGATGCGTGCACCGGAAGCCCCTATCGGGTGGCCGAGCGCCACAGCTCCACCACGGATGTTCACATTGGAGCTGTCGAGACCGAGCGCCTTGTTGTTATATACGCTGACGACACTGAAAGCTTCGTTGAGTTCAAAAGCATCGACACCCTCGATTTTCCACGCGATCTTCTTGAGCAGTTTCTTGACAGCGCCTTGTGGGGCGGTGGTGAACCATTCGGGGGCCTGACTGTGAGTCGCCCATCCGGCGATCCTGGCGAGTGGTTTTAATCCCTTTTCCTTCGCCCATTCAGCATCCGCGATGATCAGAGCAGCGCCGCCGTCATTGATCGAGGAGGCGTTAGCTGCGGTGACGGTGCCATCTTTCTTGAACGCCGGGCGCAGTCCGGGGATCTTGTCGGGCTTTCCGCGAGACGGCTCCTCGTCCGTGTCAATGACCGTCTCACCCTTCTTGCCGGGAATGATTATAGGGACGATTTCCTCCTTGAACAGACCCTTCTCGATGGATTCATTCGCCCTGTGATACGATTCGATGGCGAACGCGTCCTGCTCTTCGCGCGAGATGTCGTTTTCAGCCGCGCAGAGTTCGGCGCAGGCACCCATGTGCTGGTCGGTATATGGGTCCCAGAGCCCATCATGCATCATCATGTCGACTACCTGCCCATGACCATAACGGTATCCTTTACGCCCATTCGGCAGCAGGTATGGGGCGAGTGTCATGTTCTCCATTCCCCCTGCGGCCACGACTCTGTTCTCGCCGATCATGATCGACCCGGCGGCTTCCATGACAGCCTTGAGACCGGAGGAGCACACCTTGTTGATCGTCCATGCGCTCTTTTCGTTGGGGATGCCTGCATATTTTGATGCTTGACGCGCAGGTGCCTGGCCTGTACCACCCTGCAGAACCATACCCATGATCACCTCATCGACATCAGCGGGCTCAATGCCTGCCTTGGTGATCGCGTTCTTGATTGCAGCACCTCCAAGTTGAACTGCCGGGACTCGGCAGAACACCCCATCGAAGCTGCCAACCGGGGTGCGTGTTGCGGAAAGTATCACCGCGTTCTCCATCACCTGCCTCCGTGAGTATGAAGTCTGTTCAATATCATCATTTCTGGATATTCCAGAATCTTGACCGATTATGGCCGTTTTCGGGCAGAATCAGGAGTTTTCTCTCTGATCGGTGTTTGTTTCTGCGATTTATAGTGGACGAGATGGTTGTCACCGTTCTGCACTGCCAGCTAAGGCATCGCTGTCAACTATAAAAAAGCTTGTTATTGACGATCAAGAAATTTCAATGGAAGAACATTGTAGCCGTCAACATGCCACTGTTCACGTGGTCAGGAAAGCGTTAGTGTGAAGATAATCACAAATCGAGCATAAATCGTCAACCTCTGACCGGTGTGCTCCAAGGTACTTCCTGTGCGATTCTTGAAAACAACCGCATGAAACCCGATCCAAGATGCGACCATGCGGGACAGCAACAGCGAGGGTGGGGTTGTTCGGTAAATTCGAGGTTGGCGGTCGATCAACCGCTTATTCCTCAAGCCCGCCTTGCTCAATCCTGACTCCCATCGTCTCAATGTCAGCAAGGAAGCGATCAGGATCGGGGAGCATCGCCTGACGATGAAGTCCGGGACGGTGCGCGGTTCCGTCGCGCATCTGCAAGACGGTCGCTACCACTGGTATCGCAGTCAATTCATATCCATCGTCATGAAACAGGGCAAGCCAAGGTCTTACCCTTCTGCCTTCACGTTCAGCCTCGCAGTTGATCTGGAGAAGTGTGCCATATGGCGGTCTGGCAAACGCCCGGGTGGACCAGCACATTAGTTTTCCCCACGTTCTGTGCCTGATGCGGGGCGCGAATTTCAGACCCAGCATAATCAAGGGAGAAATTATCAGGTTGGTAACCCAATTGAAGCCGCCGACCCAGAATCCGGCTCGTCGTAGAGAAGGGAACATCCCGGGCAGGGAGCGCATTTCCTCCAGGTCCATCGGTACTACCCATTGTCGTCCGATGTCGAAGGCGAAGTCAAAAGGCATGTAATCGGATTTCTTACTCCCTGTAACCGCCATCCACTTGCCATTCTCCCAGATATGCGCGCGGTAGTCCTTGAACATCTCGATCAATTCATCAACTCCGCTTGTATAGGGTAGTCCCTTGCGCTGGTTCAGGAAACTGGCGATTTCGACTGAATCTAGCCTGTCGACCCGTTCGGCAGCCCAGCGGACCAGCAGGCCGGGCACACCCGGATGAAAGCCTCCCTGTGTGACAAAGCAGCGTCCCTCTGCCTCTATTCGAGGTTTGAATCCAGCCAGCGTGGAAGCCTGCCTGACATCGAGTTGAACGTCGATCCAATCCGCACCGGCATCGAGCACGGCTTCGGCAAGACCCTTGATAACATTGACAGGTAGCGCCGGTCCCGCATTAATAAGGAGCCGGGAAAAGCTGAAGGCATTCCGGAATTGATGCTCGCTGGCAGCTTCAAGGGCGATCCCATAAGCCCTGCCGCCGGGGTGTGCGGAGTTAAGTTCTGAAGCGAGAGCCTCGGCGCGGGCTCCATCACGCCCTGCAATGACGATGTGAGCCTCTGTTTGCGACAACAAGTGACGTGCCAGACGACGGCCGGTTTCGCCATAGCCTCCAAGGATCAGAATTCTATCAAACGCCATTATTGCCTCTTCACTAGACCTTCAGGCTGTTGCGGCGGGAAGTAATTGTCTCTGACAGTGCAAATTATCAAACAGCTATCTCAGGCAGTCGAAAGCTGCGAGTAGGACGCGAGATGATTTCTGGAATTCCTCTCTATATCGCAAGATAGCACCGCTTTAACCTGAAGTGGAGCAGCGAGCAGGTCGTTTATCATCTTTCAATGACGGGTGGCGAAATTAACCTTGTGTATCGGAATACGCCGCCTGGTCCATATCGAACGAACGGATCATCCAGCGTTCCCTTTCGTTCTTATCGAGATGACCTGCCTTCAGTTTGACCCCGTGCTCGAATATCATCAGATATTCTCCCTCGTCGGCCTCGGGAAGCAGACGTGCCTTGAAATCCATTGTCTCCTTGGGATACAGATCATAGCCCATCACATACGGTATGTGCAGGTGACTCGCAGTCGGAATTAAATCGGCGCAAAAAATTACAGTGTTACCTCCGGATTCAACCTGTATGACGGCGTGATTTCTGGTATGACCGCCGGTGACACGCATCCGTATTCCGGGTAGGATTTCGGTATCACCTTCGACGAATTCGACAACCCCGGCTTCTTTAAGAGGAACGAGGTTCTCTCGCAGGTAACTGGCGACATCTCGCGGGGCCGGGTTGTGAGCCGTGTCCCATTCGCCGCGCTGAACAACGTATTTAGCGTTCGGGAACTGGACCTTCAGTCGCCCATCACGGTCAATAAAGGTTCCACCGCCTGCATGGTCGAAGTGGAGATGGCTCTGAATCACATGAGTCACATCCTCCTCCATTACATCGCAGCGGGCGAGTTCGGTTATCAGCCCTCTTGGCTCCTCCACGGCGAACATGTCGCGGCGCTTGTCGTCCCACTTGCCACCAATGCCGGTGTCGATGAGTACAGTGTTCTCTTCGGTCTTGACCAGGAGGCAATTACACTCGAGCTGAATACGGTTGCGCTCGTCGGCAGGGTCCAACCGTTGCCAAAGCATCTTTGGCACGACGCCGAACATCGCACCACCATCCAGGCGGAATCCGCCGTCTTCAATAAGAAAAAGTTCAAAGTCGCCGAATTTCACAGTTTACTCTCCACGAGACGGGATCCCGCAAGTTATTCTGAACCATTCCCGGTGAATATAGAAGTGGTATCTGCATTTGCCGAGAGCCATGTTGTGAGTTTAAGCCCCTCCGCGATCTCGTCCACTAGTGTTTCTCGAGCAGAGTTCGTGCGATGACAAGCCGCTGGATTTCACTGGTACCCTCGCCGATTTCGGTTATTTTCGCATCGCGGAACATGCGTTCTACCGGATATTCCCTTATATAGCCGTAGCCGCCGTGGATTTGAATGGCCTGGCTCGCGGCTCTGACCGAGACCTCGCTGGCAAACAGTTTGGCCATTGAGCTTTGGCGGATGTAATTCTTGCCCGCATCCCGCAACTTCGCTGCGTGGTAGACGAGATGACGAGCCGCTTCGATCTCGGTTGCCATATCCGCGAGCTTGAACTGGATCGCCTGGAAGGCGGAGATCGGTTTGCCGAACTGGTAGCGCTCCCGGCTATAGCGCAACGATTCCTCGAGCGCGCCCTGGGCGATGCCGAGGGCCATGGCGCCGATCGAGATCCTTCCGCCGTCGAGTGTGATCAGGAACTGCTTGAATCCCTCGCCGGGATTGCCGAGAAGGTTGTCTTTGGGGATGCGGCAATCGGAGAGTTGCAGCATCACGGTGTCGGAACCGCGGATGCCGAGTTTTCTCTCTTTCTTGCCAACGCTGAAACCGGGCGCATCCTTTTCGATGATGAAGTTGCTGATACCTTTTGTGCCCTTCCCCTTGTCGGTTAGTGCGGTGGCGACTATCACCCCCGCATACGAACCGTTGGTGCAGAAGATTTTCGATCCGTTGAGCACCCACTCATCTCCATCGAGCACAGCGGTTGTTTCAGTCCCGCCGGCATCTGAACCTGCGTTCGGCTCGGTCAATCCGAAGGCGCCGAGGAGCTCCCCTGTACAAAGCGGAGGCATGTATTTCTTTTTCTGCTCCTCCGAGCCGAAATAGTGTATCGGTGCGATGCCGAGAGAGATATGGGCGGCGAGAGTGATGCCGGTGGAGGCGCAGACCCGGCTCAGCTCCTCGACCGCGATGGCGTAGGAGACGGTATCCATGCCACTGCCGCCGTACTCCTCCGGGTAGGTAATTCCGAGCAGGCCGAGTTTCGCCATCTTCTTGATGTTTTCCTCGGGAAAGCGTTCGTTCTCATCGATTTCGGCCGCGATTGGCTTGATTTCCTTTTCGGCGAAGTCGCGCACCATTTCTCGCAGCATTTTCTGCTCATCGGTGAGAAACATGTCGGTCTGTTCCATTGTCTCCTCGTCTCTTTTGAAATGTTTCGATTATCTTCAGGCTAACGTTTCCCTTGCAGCCATCCACAACGCTCGACGATCAGTTCCGCCGGGTGCAGTGTCTTGATCTCATGATAGCCCGGCGCTTTCGTGTCGCGCTCGGCAAGTCCACGCTCTATCTGAACGATACATCCGGGACTGGCGGCGACCATAACCCGGGCGCGGGAATCGAGGATCTTCTCAATCTTGCGCGCGGTCCAGGAGCGGGAGTCGCGCGGGTATATCGCGGAGAATGCCCCACCGAATCCGCAACAGATATCGCTCTCCTCCATTTCGAGTATGTTCACGCCGGGGAGCAGTTGTAACAGCCTGCGGACGGCGGTCGAGCCGTTGCCGGTGTGAGCAAGGTGACAGGGATCGTGTATGGTTATGTCGATTGGCGGCAGGTTGCTCTCGGGGAAATGGGGGTCGAGCACGTCGAGCACGAAGCTCGACCAGTCCATCGATTTCTCCTTCGCATCTTCCGCCAGCTTGCCCAACTCGGGATCGTCACGGAGCAACTCCGGCAATTCGTGGCGAAAAGCGCCTGCGCAGGTCGCATCAGGCGATAGAATCGCATCGACATCGGCCTCCTTGAAAACCCCCAGGTTTATTCGTGCAAGCCGTCTGGCGGTATCGAAGTCGCCGTTGTTGAAGGCGGGGGCGCCGCAGCAGACCTGGCCGCGTGGAACAACCACCTCGGCCCCAAGCCTCCTCAACACCTCGATTGCGGCGACAGCGGGTCCATCAGCGACATAGTTGGAGACACAGCCAAGGAAAAAACCGACGCGCGTACGCCGCCGCCCGACCGGGTTGACCACTTCGTCAAACTCGTGCAGCAGCGGACGCGGCCTTAGATCCGGGATGTTCATGCCGCCCGTGAGGGTATCGACCGCTCGCCTTCCGAACGTTCGTTGTATGAATGATCCGAGCATAACGAGGCGATTCGCAATCTTTGGTCTCTCGAGCGAGTTGAATACAAACCTCTTAGTCCGATGAATACCGTTTGAATCGGCTAATGTCTTTCGCGCCGCGATGAAGAGCATATCGGTTTTGATACCTGCCGGACAGGCGGTCTGGCAGGCATAGCAGAGGGTGCAGAAGTCAAAAGCGTCATCGCCGATTTCATCTGGCGAGATATCGCCTTCGAGCATCCTTCGAAGCAGCACGATCCTGCCGCGGGGTGAGAGCAGCTCGCGGCCGGAAAGAAGGTAGGTTGGACATACTGCGTGGCAGATTCCACAGGTGACGCACTTTTGCAGTTCCTCGCGTCGGCGTTCGATCTCGGGGTAGTCCGCCATAGGGTTGAAAATATAACACACTTCTTATGCTCATGCCTGATTGAAAGCGATGAGCGGTGTCGGTCCTCCGCCGATTCCCGGCGAAAGGAGCCGGCCTCCGCTTGGATTTTCTGAAACCGGTTTCTGCAGGTAACGATGAGACAACTCGGGGAGGCGTGTCGAACAGCCGGTTGATCCGGACCCGGGGCGCAATTATATTGTTCTGCTTTGATAATAGAGGAGTTCGCAGGACGATGCAGAAATATGCAATCGCCGAAATCGCCGGGTACCAGTTCAGGATCGAAGAGGGTGCCAAGATAACAGTTCCCCGTATCGATGCGGCTGAAGGCGATTCGATGGAATTGGACCGCCTTCTGCTTGTCAACAATAACGGCAAGGTGCAGGTGGGGACGCCCTATGTCGATGGAGCCAGCGCCAAGGCGAAAGTTGTCTCGCACAGCCGCGCGAAAAAGGTGGTGGTTTTCAAGAAGAAACGCCGCAAAGGCTACAGAAAGACCGCTGGCGCACGCCAGCACGAGACGATTCTCGAGATCAAAAAACTGTCGGCATAGTAAACGGTAAAAGGAGTTTATCATGGCCCACAAGAAGGGAATGGGCAGCTCGCGTAACGGTCGCGATTCGAATGCCCAGTATCTCGGGGTCAAGAGATTCGGCGGTCAGTTTGTGACGGCCGGCAGCATTATTGTCCGCCAGCGTGGGACGAAATTCCACCCGGGTCGCAATGTCGGCCGTGGGAAGGATGATACGATTTTCGCAACGGCCGATGGAACTGTGGAGTTCACCACGGCCGGCAAGCGTCGAAGGACCGTTCACGTCCACCCGGCGGAGAAATAATTCATGCTGAAAAAGATCACTGTGATAGGTGCGGGGTATGTGGGCGAGCATACTGCACACGCGCTCATGATCCATGAGCTCGCCGAAGAAGTGGTCCTGATCGACGTGATCGAGGACATGCCTCAGGGCAAGGGTCTCGACCAGCGCCAGTCCAGTCCGGTATGGGGCAAGGACACGAAAATTACCGGCACGAACGGTTGGGAAGATACGGCCGGCAGCGATCTTGTTATTCACACGGCGGGCCGTCCGCGCAAACCGGGAATGAGCCGTGATGACCTGCTCGAGGCGAATGTCGCGATCGTCAAACCCTGCATGGAGCAGGTGAAGAAGCTCAGCCCCAAGGCTATCGTGATTATGGTGGCGAACCCGCTCGATGCAATGGCTTATGTCGCCATCAAGGTGACCGGTTTCCCGCGCGAACGTGTCTTCGGGATGGCCGGGATCCTCGATACCGCCCGTTTCCGTGCTTTCATCGCGATGAAAACCGGGGTCAGCGTGCGGGACATTCAGGCGATGGTTCTCGGCGGACACGGGGACACAATGGTTCCGTTGCCTCGCTTTACCACGATTGCCGGTCTGCCACTTGAGCACTGGGTCTCAAAGGATGAGATCGACGCAATGGTCAAGCGTACCGCAGGCGGCGGCGGCGAAATCGTCAAGCTGCTCAAGTTCGGTTCGGCATACTATGCGCCAGCGGCGGGCGTAGTGGAGATGGCGGAGGCTATCGTCAAGAACTCGCACCGCGTGCTGCCCTGCTGCGCTTTCCTTGATGGCGAATACGGCCACAAAGGCATCTATATGGGGGTTCCGATCATACTCGGGTGCAACGGGGTCGAACGGATCGTCGAGTATCCCCTCAACGATGAGGAACAAGCGTTGTTCGATGGTTCCGTCGAAGCTGTCAAGGGATTGCTCGCGGATGTTCAGAAGTTCATCTGACACCGGATCCCGCGGCTTCAGACCGGCAGCTTGAACCACATCGGGGCGTTGCAAGATATTGCGAATGAGAGGGCGTCGTTTGATCGGCGCCTTTTTTTTAGCTTTACCGGAACGATCACAGACGGGGGGATGGCTGGACGATTCCCAACATGCAAAGAGCCGGTTAGTGGACCGATTCATGTGATTCGATCAACTATGGTATGTCGTGCGAGCGGCGGGAATCTCTCGTGCAGGGCTGATGATAAGGGGACTCAACTCGAGGGCGTGCGAGTGTGACCGGCAGAGTGAAACAACGTTCTACCCTCTTCCCTGTCCAGGTTGAGCCCTGGACAGGGGTCGGAGTAGAACGTTGTTCCTTTAACCGGAAGATGTCCCTGCGCCTTTGGACTTTAGCCGTCCGGTGCGGCGTGAAAGCTGCGGAGGCAAACATGAAGGTTGCACACAGCTTACTCAGGTCTCATCGGAATGGAACAAGGAAACTTGAACGGCGCAGAGGGTTTGCTCCAAGAGCGCATGAAAATAGCTGCCCGCCCGCTTGAAGAATCCTGAATCGGTTAATTGACGGATCCTCGTTCGAGCTTTGCGGTTACCAGCCGGGGCGTTTATCTTGGGCGAAATCTTCGAGGCCAATCGAGGGTGATTTCGATGAGCGAACCACGAGAACGGTGGCAGAGCCGCACGCGGTTTATCCTTGCGGCGGTCGGATGTGCGGTCGGCCTGGGCAACGTATGGCGCTTTCCCTATGTCGCCTATACGAGTGGCGGCGGCGCGTTCATGATTCCCTACATCGTCGCGCTGGTGACGGCCGGGGTGCCGTTGCTGGTGCTCGAGTATGCGATCGGGCAGCGTTACCAGAAAGCCGCTCCGGGTGCATTGAAATCGGTGAACCCCAAAATGGAATGGGTAGGATGGTGGGCCGCCGGGGTGAGCATGGTGATCGTGGTCTATTACGCGGTGATCATGGCCTGGGCATGTGACTACCTTGTCTATTCATTCAGACTCGAGTGGGGACGGGAACCTGGTAAATTCTTCCTCGAGCAGTTCCTAAAAGTCAGCAGCGGTCCGGGTGTAACCGGAGAATTGAACCTGCCGGTGTTCGCCGGGTTGCTCGCGACCTGGCTGGCGATATACTGGACCCTCAATCGCGGCATCGAACGTGTCGGCAAGGTCGTGCTCTGGTCGGTGCCGATTCCTTTGATTCTGCTCCTGAATTCTCGTGATTCGAGGAATTACCCTTCCCGGCGCATCGGAAGGGATCGCCTATTACCTTACACCCGACTACCGCAAGTTGCTCGACCCTAAGGTATGGCTGGCGGCGTATGGGCAGGTCTTCTTCAGCGTCGGCATAGGCTGGGGAATAATGATCGCCTATGCGAGCTACCGTCCGCAACATGGCGACGTCGCGAACAATAGCTTTATCACGGCGCTGATTGACGGCGGGATCAGCTATTTTGCCGGTTTTGCGGTTTTCTCGACCGTTGGCTATCTCGCGGTACTTAGCGGCGCGCCCGTGCCTGAAGCCGTGAGTTCGGGTTTCGGGCTGGCGTTCGTCGCCTACCCCACGGCGATAAGCGCAATGCCTTTTGCGCCGGGACTTTTCGGCGCCATCTTTTTCCTGATGCTACTTACCCTCGGGATCGACTCCGCCTTCGCCATGGTCGAGGCGGTGATCGGTGCGCTGCGTGACCGCTGGAAGATATCCAAGTTGAAAGCAGCCCGTATTGTTTGTTTTGCCGGCCTGATCCTCGGTCTGCCCTTCTGCTTCTCGAGCGGTTATTATTGGCTCGACATCGTTGACCACTGGATCACTGTCTGGGGGCTGGCAGTCGTGGGGCTGCTTCAGTGCATAGCCGCCGGCTGGCTTTTCCCGATCGAACAACTGCGGACTTATGTGAACGAGGTGAGCGATTTCCGCATCGGTCGCTGGTGGATCCTCTCAATTCGCTGGGTCACACCGGCTGTTCTGCTTGTGATCATCGGCCAGGAACTGCTGCGCGAACTCAGGCAGACCTATGGCGGCTATCCCTCCTGGTCTGTCTGGATCGGAGGATGGTTGGTCACCGCACTGCTGCTGGGCGTTTCGCTCTTGCTTCAGATGCGTTCGCCTCGACCCAAAAGAAATTCTGCTCCGCTCAGGCCGAAGGAGGAATAATGAGAGTGGATGCGGTTCTGTTCGGAATATTCAACATGATATTGCTCTATGGCGGCCTCGCGGTTTGTATCATCCGGGCGATAAGATCAAAACGACCGATTGAGGAATGATATAGCTGTTCTCGAAATTATCACGTCATTGCGAGTGAAGCGAAGCGAACCGAAGCTCGCGTGCATCGAAGATGCGCGCAACGCCTGTCGGGCGAAGCTTTAGCGAAGACCGGAAGCAATCTCCAACGTCTTGATGTACAGTAAGTTAGCTTGTCTCAATGGTTCTTGCGACGTCTATGCTTTTTTGGGAATTGTCATAACAGAAAAACCGCACCCGCTTCGGATGCGGCCGATGGAAACGATAGTGCCTGATCGATTAGTCCTCTGTTCTGCTCCCGGCCGATTATGTGAGGACATCCAGGTCCACGTGTAACGGTTGACGTTCCTTAAGAAACTCCAGTTCACAGCGCCTGCAGCGGTTTGAAACCGAGCGCCAGCCGACGGTTTGACCGCAGTTGGCGCAAATACCGGAATTGGTGGGAGTCTGTATGGACCGCTTACGTCCGTGCCGCCTGCGTGGGTAGGTTGGATAAACCGCCATGCTCCTACCCTCCTTTCTTAGCGACCATCTAAGAAAAGCGAATCATCGTTATATGTTTGGCGGGTCGATCTTGGGACGGCGTCTCCCGTCAAGCGTTGGCGGCGCGAATGATAAACAGGTTTATCGCTCGGCCGCAACGGGAGAAAAGCATATGGCTCAGGAGACCCGCCGGCTTTGATTGTCTATGAGAAGTTGCGCAACACTTATGCCAACGGGCTGTGTCTTCCGGGCTAGATTAACACTCTGTTTAACAACAGCTTAAGTTTCCGGTTCCGGTTGATTATTTGCTTACCGGCCCTGTCGTCCGTTCTCCGTTCCCAAAATGAGGCACTCGATGTTTGATTTACGGACACTCAATTATTCAGTAGCCGGAAAGGAAACGGTCCGTGCAGCACACGGACCGTAACCACCGCATCAACCCTAACCGGGTCAGCGGTAATTGATGGCAATCACCGCCCGGTACCTCCGGTTAGCAGTGACAATCGGGGAGAGAGATAGCGGTCTTTCCCTCTCCTCCATCATCGGTTAATATGTGGATTTCTTTAGTTTTCGAACATATTCGGGACGATTCTGATTGCACGCTGAGAAGGTCATCAATACCTGGAATATGTGCGACAGAGGTTCGCCGGAGTCTCCGGGTCAGCGTGGCAGGCGATGCTCTCTGTCGTCCGGAATTCGTGGCTGTAATTGCAATCTCTCGAGGGCGCGGAAATAGCCTCTGATCACGGGTCGCCAGCGCCTGTCATAGTCGCCCTCGAGCGCCCGGAGCATGCGTTCGCGGAGTAGATTCCTGGATTCAGGCGCAAGCGGCCCGGGCGATGCCCGGTCAAGATCGCGACCGGTCCGGGAGACTCTTTTGCTGCCCGTTTCCCGCTCCTGAAGCGACCGTTGGGAGTCAAGCAGCCTCTGGAGAATCCGTGATTGAAGCCTGCGGGTGCGTTCGGTGACGTTTCGGTCTTCGAGGTCTTTTGTGACCTGCTCCATTGAATTGCTCAGGCCATCCAACTCGCCGAGCAGTTCTTTCATGTCGCGTCCCTCCCTCTCGAGCCGTCGCATCTGTTCGGCGAGTGCTCGCTGTCTGGCCGCTATCTGTGCCAGTTGACTTGCAGCCCCTTCACCCATCATCGGCAAGCCCATAGTCCCTTGGTTCAAGGCGTTCTGTTGAGCAGTCATCCGGGCAAGCTTCTCCATCATTTCCTCGTATCCGGTTCCGCTTCCGGCTTGCTGCATCTCCTCCTGGGCCTGGCTGAGGTTGAGAAGGCTTCGATGAAGGGCGGCGAGCGTTCTGCTCTGTTCACCGGTGGCCTGACCGGCGCGTCTTTCCGTATATCGGGCTATCGCGTTTTTCATTCTCGTTTCCGCGAGCTCCAGTTCTCCGAGAAGCCTCGAGCCCAGGAAGAAGGTTTGCTTTACCAATTCGAAAGCATCCCTTTCAACAACGGCGAGCGCCTCGATAAGGCCATTCTGCCTGGCCGCCATTGAACGGAATCGCGGACTGGAAATCCCGAGCGAGAGGCTTTCTTCGCGCAGGGCCTCCTGTCTTCGGCTGACCAGAAGTATCTCTTCGAAGAGGCGATCCATCTCGGCTGCAACTCGTTGCTTTCCAGCCTCTATCATCTGATCGTGGATTTCATGGAGACGATCCGCGAGCCGGTCGAGCCACTCGGAGTTGCGGTCAGCCTTTTCGCCGGCGCTGTTCAACCGCTGTTCGCTGATATCCGTTGCTGTCGCTGACAGCAGCCGGGCGAGCTCCTCGAGGGCGAGCTCCTCTTCGAGCTTTTGGAGATTACGCGAAATATCGGGGTGTCCTGCCTCAAGTTCTTCGGCCGTTTTGACGATCTCGGCGCGCAGGGCGTTTAGGTCAGCGGCCAGACGTTCCTGCTCCAGGGCCGAACGGCGCAGTTCGCCGGGAGAAGAAGACTGCAAGCGGGAGGCAAGCCGCTCTTCACGGTTGGCGAGTTGTCGGGCGCGCTGGACAAGTTCCTCGAGACGGCGTTCATCACGAAGCTGCTGCAATATCGAAATGCTGCGGTCGAGGCTTTTTAGCAATTCCTCCTGGTTCAGGGCGAGTTGTTCGAGCGCTTCGCGAATGCGCTCGCCGTCGAGCGACTCAATGGCCTCTCGAAGCTTTTCCATCGCCTCGATCAGTTCCGGAGTGGCGATTTGCTCGAAGAGCTCCTGTAGTTGAACATATTTTTCAACCAGCTCGGCCTGTACCATGCGATTCTGCTGAAGCTCCTCTCTTACCTGTTCGATGGACTCTGCCGCCTGATCAACTCGCCGGAGTATCTCCTCTTGCGTGTCGAGCATTTCCTTGAGCTTACGTTCCTCCTCCCAGCCGAGCTCTTCGGGGTTGCTGCGAAGCCTCGTCAGCGATTCTTCCAGTTCCTGTTGGAGCAGTTCAGCGTCGCGCATTGCGCCCTCGAGGTCGTCTTCGGCAAGTGCCTCGCCCCTTGCTGCGTCCGTGAACAGATCCTCAAGCGTAGCAACTGCCAGTTTCAGCAGAGGGCTTTTACCCCTTTTTGGACCGTTTACCGTGTCGTTGTCCCAGGCCTCGACAAAAAGGTGGACCTCATCCGTGGGCAGCAGTGGCAAATAATCGAGATTCCACACGGTTTCGGCGTATTCACCACCTGGCCCCGATTCGACGGTATTGAGCGTCATGCCGGAAAACGCTTCGTCTGATACCGAGTCTGGTGTGATCAACTCGTTGAATATTCGGAACCTAAGGTTCATTCGTGTAATGCCGAAGTCATCCTCGGCGATGGCGGCGAGAGGCACGAGCATGGTTTCCGGGATCCTCGACCCCTCCTTGGGTATCAGGACTTCCACTCTGGGTGTTTCATCCTCCCATACGGTGATTTTCCAAATTAACGGTTCTTTACTCTGTGTGTCGTCAACTGCCGCCAGATCCACCCACCAGCTCCCGGCAGATGATATCAGGAAAGAGCCCGATGTGCTCCTCCTGTCGACAGCCAGTTTATGCTTATCCTGCTTGCCGTTAACATGGTCGATATTCAACACCGCTCCGGAAAGCGGTCGGCTCGCCTCGATTGAGATGAAAGCCCTGCTGCCGGGCAGGGCACCCAGGTCGCCCACGCCTTCCGGCAGACGTTCAGGATCGCCGCCGGTGTATTCCGGCGGGTGTACTGTAACCTCGAGGCGAGCGACCCGTGGCCTGGCGATAACTTTTACCCTGCTGCTGTCGCTGAAATAACTTCCGCTGCGGGCATATACCCAGAGGCTGCGCTGAATCGATTTTATCCGAGCATGGAACATCGAGGAATCCTGGGCGTCCGGTTGAGCCAATACCGTACGAGCGGTACCGATTCCCTCGTCGAAAAAGACGGAAACCCTATCGGGCAAGTGGTGCCGGGCTGTGATATAAACGTTTAAATCATCCCCTTCGATAACCATCACGGTGTCCGGAAGGTCAAGGCTCAGAATTATCTCGCTTGGCTTGGTAAACACCGTCAGTGGGTGCATCAGGCGATCGGCTGCGAACCTGAGCGGCGATGCTCCAAGCGCGATTGAGAGGAGGACAAATGCAGCGACAGCTGATGCCGATCTTATCGCTTTCCGCAGATTATTGCCTCGTATATAACTGTGCGGATCGAGATATCGAGCCAATTGGTCGATTTCTTCAATGGCCGCCAGACGCAAATCTCGGCTGCTGTTCGCGTCATCGAGGTGCAGCAGGTCAATTGCATCGAGAATTCGGTCGCGTACCTCTTTGTCGCGAGCCCAGATAAGTCGGGCGAGTGTCCGGTTGGACAGGAGCCGTTTGGTTGCGTGCAGAAAAACGATCAGGGAGCCGACAGCGAGCGCGATCAGGACAATCAGTAGTGTAGTGAAAGCAGCAAGATGCCAGCGGATCGAAGTGGAAAACCAGAAAAACGATTCAGTGATTACGACGAGCATCAGGAGTGCAACAGCCACAGCGAGACCGGCAAGTACCCCGGCGAAGGACCAGCTTCTGCGCTGACGGATGCGTAGGCCGGACAGCAGCCTGTGTATGTTTGGCGGCAGGTTGTACATTGCACTCGCTCGATGGTTTAGATAAAGATACGCAAGAATCCATGCTTCGATTCATGGGTGACGAATCACTAACGAAGTAAGAATGTGGCTCTCTCTGAATCAAACTGCGAATTTCGGAGTCCTGGACAGTTCGAACGCTTCTTCATCTGGAGGAGGATGAGGCGATAAAAGCTTGGGAAAAGGGGGTTTGCTGCTTGCTGAAGGAGCACATGACCTTTGATACGCGTAACAGCTCCTGAGACAGGCATCTGTAATAGATTAAAGCTTTTATATTTTAATACGATCTTTAGTAATGTGATTGGCGTAAAGCCATAGAAATGTTTATCTTTCCTCGAGGAATAGCCGAAGGCCGGCGATTAAAGCGGTTTTTACGAACGACAAGTACGGTTTTCAGGTTTGTGCTTTTATTCACTGGCGAAAGAGGGAATTTACGCAGTTCCATCGGAATAGATGCCCCAAATATTCGGCAGGGGACACCAGGATTTTCGCCCCGCGCTGTCTTAGGCATACGGAGGAGACCCATGAGCTTCAAAGGATTGACCACACTTGTCCTGATCATCGTGGTGGCCTCTACTGCTCAGGCGGAGACGGGTACGCCTGCGGACGATCTCTACGCCGAGGGGCGTTTGCTCGAGAGTCAGGGTAAACTGGAGGAAGCCTACACCAAATACCGGGAGGCTGTTGAACTCGACCCCACCCATTATCGTGCCGTATACCGTGGCGGACGGATTCTCAAGGAATTTGACCAGCCGGAGGACGCCGAACAGGCATACAACCGCGTGATTGAAATCAATCCTAACCATTACCATGCCTATAACAGCCTCGGAATCCTGAGAAAGGAAGAGGGCAATCTCGATGCCGCCGAGGAGGCTTATAAGAAGGCTCTCGAGATAAAACAGACATATGGTCCGGCTTGGAGGAACCTCGGCAGGGTGCATGTTAAAAGAGGCAATATGGACGAGGCGCGATCCGCATTTGAGGCGGCGGCTGAGGTTGATCCTGAGAATGTATCGGGACAGGTTATTCTCGGCCTGATCCTTGCCAGCGACGGTGAACTGTTTGAAGCCAAGGATGTTTTTACCGTCGCCCTCGAGCTCGATCCCAATTCCGTACGCGCACAACGCGGACTCGTCTGGGTTATTAGCCGTCTCCAGGAGCAGGGCGCGGAGATCACGGACTATCCTGATGAAGGTACAGTAGGTGAAGACGAGGAGGCATGGGACCCCTCATTCCGGGATGCGGAGCTGGACAAGTGGCGCGGAATCCGCATGATTCGCGATGGAGAGTACGCTGAGGGGGTCGAGCTACTCGCGCTCGCAATCAAGTACGGGGGCGCCGGGGAAGATGTTTACACTTCTCAGGGTTTTGCCATGATGCAACTCGGTTATCCGGCCAAGGCGGCGGAGGCGTATGAAAACGCGATAGCCGTGGCCTGGGAGCCGGTTCCCTGGTATTATCTTAACCTCGGTCGTGTGAAAATGACAGCGGGAGATACGGATGGGGCGATCAAGGCTTACCGCCAGGCAATCGCGGTCGATTCCGATTATGCCCTTGCATATCATTTCCTTGGGCTTGCGCACTTGGCTGAGGGAAAATCGAAACAGGCGGCAAAAACACTTGAGAAGGCTGTTAAGTTCGATCCGCAGTCGCATGAACATCATACGCTTCTGGCCCGGTCTTATGAAGAGTGGGGCAAGGAGGAGAAGGCGATCGAAAAATATCGAGAATCGCTGGCCCTTGAACCCAGCCAGGGGGAATCCTACATACGTCTCGGATTATTGTACGAGAGGGCCGGAGATTTGGTGGAAGCCGAGAGGATTTACAGGAACCTGCTCGACCAGAGCCCGATTCTGATCGATGTGGATTACTGGCGCGAACAGGCCCTTGAGGGCGTTCGCAGGGTGAACGAAGCCCAACTTGGCGGATAAGGGAGAGATACCGGCGTTGACGGGATAGGGCGGTTCGGCGAGGGGTGCAACCGTGATACGCTTGCTGGAGATCAACACCGAGAGGACCTGGCGCGGGGGCGAGCGTCAAACCCTTTATCACCTTGAGAGCTTCCTGAAGGCCGGAGTCGAAGTGGAACTGCTCGCCAGAAAAGGGACTCCACTGGCGCGAAGAGTTTCAGAGTTCGAGTGTCGTGTTCACGAGGCCGCAACCGCCGGGGCGGCGTTTTTTTTTCTCGCAAGCAAAGGTAATACCTACGATATAATCCACGCTCAGACGGCTCGAGCACAGTCGCTGGCCGTCCTGGCAAAGCCATTCCATCATACACCGATACTCTATACGCGACGGGTTGACTTTATCCCGCGCGGATGGTTTTCGCGGTGGAAATACCGTAAAACAGACCGAATTGTTGCCATTTCAGGGGCGATTCGCGATATCCTGGAGAGGAACGGCATCGCGCAAGCCGATGTTATCCCTTCTGTTGTCGGCGAGCGATTGCCGGACAGGGAATGGGCCAAGAGATGGTTGAGCGAGAATGCTCCGGCCGGGAAAAAGATAGTAGCGACCGTCGCTGCGCTCGTCCCGCACAAGGATCCGTTGACCATGGTTGAGGTGGTCTCGCGCCTGAGCATCATCAGGGATGACTTCATTTTTTTTCACTTCGGGGATGGAACTTTGCGAAAGCGGATCGAATCCGAGGTGCCGGCGAGAGGGCTTGAGGGTGTCTATCGGCTCATGGGTCATGTCGATGGGGTCGAAGATCTCTATCCGATATTCGACGTGTTTGTGATGAGTTCAAGCGAGGAGGGTCTGGGCAGCAGCGTACTCGATGCTTTTGTCAATGGAGTACCGGTAGTTGCGACTCGAGCGGGAGGGTTGGCCGAAACCGTACGGGACAAGGGGTTGTTGTGTTCTGTCGGCGACGCGGATTGTCTTGCGGAATCGATCTCCAGGGTGCTCGATGACAACACGTTGAGAACGGGTCTGGTAGCGAAGGCACGGGAATCGGTGCTTGAAAGGCACTCGATTGAGCTTTCAACGGAGGCCTATATCAGGATTTTCGGGGAGATGATTTCTTGTTCGGCGTGAAGGAAGAACAGCATCGAGGTCTACTGTCGCAATTTTGGTACCTGGCTTGCCCAGGCGTTGATCGCGTCGGGGGTTGCGCCCGCTTTTATGGCTGCTTCGATCGTGTTTTCCACCTGTTTGGGCGTCAGCGGTTCAAAGCCGGCCAATCCCTTCGCAAGCAGTACTACCCTCGCCACGGCTTCCAGCATTTCCATGCGATCGACCGCCCTGGCAATATCGGCGCCTACCGTGAGCGCACCGTGACGGTCCAGCAGCAGCGCATCACGATCGGCGATCCACTCGGCGACGACTTCGCCTCCCTCTTCGGTGCCGGGAACTGCGAAACGGCATGTCGGTACACTGCCGAAAGCGTAGACCAACTCCGGTAGAGGTATGCCTTCGAAGTCGATCCCGGCCAGAGTAATGGCGATCAGATTGGACGGGTGCGCATGGACCACGGCGCCGACATCGGGTCGAGTGTTGTAGGTGGCAAGATGAGCGGCTGATTCGGAGCTCGCTTGTCCCTCGCCGGAAAGCAGGGTCCCCTCGAGGTCGAGGGTGATGAAATCATCTGCCTTCAAATTACCGAGGTGCTTTCCGCTGGCCGTGATCAGTACTCTGTTGTCGTTCAAACGGGAGGAGATGTTTCCTTCGGAGCCGGAAATCAACCCCTCCCGGTAGAGACGTGCGCCCGCAAGGATGAGTTCCTCCGTTGCCTTTCGTTGATCCATTCCGACCTCATTTGCAGGCACGACAGCGTTGCCGTACCTTTCTGACCCAACAGTCAAAACGCCAGTGATAACGTAATGAATACAGTGTCTGAAAGCACACCCCGGATGGAGTCAGCGAAAAACCTGAGCGTGGTGGTTATCGCGAAAGACGAAGCAGCGCGAATCGCATTGTGCCTGAGCTCAGTGGAATTCGCCGGGGAGCTTATCGTCGCCGACACCGGTTCCACGGATGATACGCCCCGGATAGCCGAAGAGCATGGCGCCCGGGTTTTGAACCTGCCTTTTGTGGGTTTCGGGCCAACAAAACAGCGAGCCATCGAGGAGGCCGGAGGTGAGTGGATTCTCTCCATCGACGCAGATGAAAGGGTGACCCCACGGTTGAAAGAGGCTGTTCTTGACGCTATTTCAACGGATAGTCCCCTGGTTGGCTATGAACTCCCGCGCCTGACATGGTTCCTTGGACATCCGATCAGGCATGGCGGCTGGTACCCGAATTATCAGTTGCGTCTGTTCCGGAAAGGCCGTGGAAGGTTTACCCCGGATCCGGTGCATGAAAGGGTGATCGTCGATGGTCAGGTTGGACGGCTTGAGGGTGACCTCGAGCACCGCCCCGATGATACATTTGCTCAACATCTTGTCAAGATCGAACGCTATACCAATCTCGCGGCGAAGAAGCTTGCGGATACATCCATATTTCCGATAGGGTTCTGGCCGGCGATGGTCCATGCCGTTGCGGCTTTTCTGCGTAAAATGGTGGTGAGATCCGGCTGGCGTGACGGAATACACGGTGCGCTGATTGCCGGATCGAGCGCTTATTCGGTTTATCTCAAGTACCTCAAGGCGGCGATTATCAGGCGAGGCGGCGGCGATTTTTTATTTTCGTCCGAGTTGGTTGTCAGGCCCACAGCGAAACACAGCCAATCGAAAAAATAAAAGAACTGAACGCGCAGAACGGATATCCATCAACCTTTCCTCACCTCCGATACCATTCAATCAGGCGATGGCGGGAGGAATCAGGCCGGGCCGGGCGTCCGGCCGTTTGGTATCTTACCGAGTTGCGCGAATAGAGGACGCCTACCGATTGTTCTCGACTTAGAAGATTCAATGGTTTGTCAATCCTTACAGGTGGATTTTCCCAGTTGCTTGCACTATATTTCTCAAGCTTTCCTTCTATTAGCAGCGCTTTCTAGAATACCATATCAGGGAACGTAATCCGTAGTTCATGGTGTTACGTCGAGTTGAGGAGAAATTGATGGCCGATCGTACCGTAATCGACCCCGATCTGGCGTTTATCCGACATTTGCAGGAGACCGGGGGAGACACTCTGAAGAAATGTTACCAGTGCGCAACTTGCAGCACGGTTTGCGAACTCTCACCGGCGGAAAAGCCGTTTCCACGCAAGGAGATGATCTGGGCGCAGTGGGGCTGGAAGGACCGTTTGCTTCGTGACCCCGATGTCTGGCTCTGCCATCAGTGTAACGACTGCAGCACCAGTTGCCCGCGTGATGCGCGTCCCGGAGACGTACTCGCCGCCGTCCGCGATTATATCTATTCGTCGTTTACAATTCCGAGCTTCATGGGGAAAGCGCTGGCCAATCCGGGTGCGCTTCCCCTACTCCTGCTCGTGCCGATGATCATCATCGCCGCCGTGATTGGAATCAACATGATGGCGAACGGTCACGGTTTGGACTACTATTTCGGTTCGGAAGAGGTAATGCTCACCGAGTTCATACCCGCGGGATACACCGAGATGCTCTTCATATCCGGCAATATCCTGATCTTTATAATCGCCGGTATCGGTCTATGGAGATTCTGGAAGGGGTTGACCCATGGCTCCGCTCAGGAGGGGGGGCCGGGATTTGTAGCGGCGCTGATCGCCACGGTTGTCGAGATCATCACGCACAAGCGATTCGGCCAATGTGGAAAAAATCACCCGCGCCAACTCGCGCACCTTGCGGTTCTATTCGGCTTTTTAGGTGCGGCGATGACAGCCGGACTGTCGCTGTTCTTCAGTATTGTCATGCCGGAATGGTTCCACTCTTCGGTTTTCGTTGAGACCCCGATCGACCTGCCGCATCCGATCAAGATCCTCGGCGCGGCCAGTGGTGTGTTGGTTGTGTTCGGTTCGCTCTGGATGGTCGTCCGCAGGGCGATAAATGCAGACGCTGTCGGCGCAAACGGCTATCCGGACCATCTGTTCCTTTGGATGATCTTCGTGGTCGGGCTTACCGGCATGTTCAGTTGGTTGCTCCGCTACTGGGGCATTGGAACTATCGCCTATCCGATGTACTATGCGCACATTGTGACGGTGTTCTTCCTGCTGTGGTACATGCCCTATTCCAAGTTTGCGCATATGCTCTACCGGACGATGGCGATGGTTTGGGCGCGACAGCACAAGCGGATTCTTGGCGAGCGACCGGTAGCGCAGTTGCCTGCTGCCGAAGCTGTGACAGAGGTGGCGGTGTCGGCGGCTTGAGAGGGATGAAAACGGCGAAGGAGCAAAGATAAATAAATCCCGGTTGCGTAAACGGCCGGGATTTTCTCTTTTATTTTCGGGCTTCGACAACTCTGTCGCGACCTTCAATGTCCGGGTGTACATGGACTTTGCTCGCCCATGACTTGTGGATTTCCGTTGCCGCTTTACCTTGGTTGGCAGCGATTTCGCCGAGAAATATTCCGTCACTGCCTAACCAGGCAGGCAGATTCCCGGCGAGAGCCCGGTGCGCATCGAGGCCATCTTCACCCGATACAAGAGCGTTGCGCGGTTCGTGTTCGCGAATCTCTACCGGCAATTTCGGCCATTCATCTTCGCAGATATATGGAGGATTCGAAACTATCAGGTCGAAACTGGTGTTGTTTGTGAAGCTGAAGTCCGCAGAAAAGATATCGGCATGGACGATTTCTATTCTTCCTTTGGCGAATGACAGGGACTCAGCGTTCTCTCGGGTCAGTTTTACCGCTTCCCTTGAATGATCCACGGCGACCACCTGTTCGGCGATTCCTTCGGCGAGAAGCGCAAGTGCAAGTGCGCCGCTGCCGCAACCGGCGTCGAGAGCCCTGTTGAATTTCCTGCTGGAGGCAAAGCTCTTGGCGAGATCGATTATCAGCTCGGAGTCAGGTTGTGAGATAAACACACCCGGACATGTTTTCAGGTCGATACCATAGAATTCAGTAGTCCCCAGTATGTACTGCAACGGCTCTCCGGCGGCGCGGCGTTTGAGGATCATCCGCAGTTGCTCCTTCTCCTCTTCGCTCACCGGCTGATCGAAACGTAGATACAGGTTAATTCGGTCTGTATTGAGAAGGTGGGCAAGTATGCTCTCTGCCTCAAGGCGAGCTGAAACAAGCCCTTTGTCTTTTAGGTACTGAGTGCTTTTTTGAAGGATTTCTATCAGCCTGACGGACCCGCTTGTGGCACCTGCCGCATGGGGGCGGGGGCCGTCAGGAAGCGATCTCGATGGGTTTGAGTCCTTTATCTGCACGCGGATTACCCCGCCTCCTCCTGCAACCTGCTCTCGGCCTCGGAGAGACGGAGAGCCTCGAGTAGTTCATCGAGATCCCCGTCGAGGATCTCTTCCAGACGGTAGAGGGTAAGGTTTATCCGGTGGTCGGTTACTCTGTTCTGTGGGTAGTTATATGTGCGTATCTTTGCGCTGCGGTCGCCCGAGCCGACGATGATCCTCCGGCTCTCCGACCGTTTTGAGCGTTCTTCCTCAAGTGCCAGCCTGTATAAACGCGAGCGCAGGACAAGCATTGCCTTGGCCTTATTCTTATGCTGGCTCTTTTCGTCCTGGCAGGAGACGACGAGATTGGTCGGAAGATGTGTGATGCGCACGGCGGAATCAGTCTTGTTTACATGCTGTCCGCCGGCCCCGGAGGAACGGTAGGTGTCTATTCTCAAATCCTCGGGCCGGATCTCGACATCCACCTCCTCGGCTTCGGGAAGCACGGCCACAGTCGCGGCGGAAGTGTGAATCCGCCCCTGAGATTCGGTCTCGGGAACCCGCTGGACCCTGTGTACGCCACCCTCGAACTTCAGTTGGCCAAAGACACTATCGCCGCGTATCGCGAACACGACTTCCTTGAATCCGCCGATTTCGCTCGGGTGGGAGCTGATATTCTCGCTTTTCCAGCCCTTGCGCTCGACCAACCTCTGGTACATCCGGAAAAGATCGCCCGCAAAAAGGGCGGCCTCATCGCCTCCGGTTCCGGCCCGGATTTCCACGATTGCATCGCGGTCATCGCTGGGATCGGATGGAAGCAGTACAATACGGAGCTCGGCCAGGACCTTTTCTGTCCTGGGTTCGAGTTCCTTGATCTCGATCTGAGCCAAATCCCTGATCTCCTCGTCGGAGTCATCGAGCAGGCTGGAGGCTTCTTGAAACAGGCTCTCAAGCTTGACGAGCGTTTTTTCCACATCGATGATTCGCTTCAGGTGACCGTGTTCGCGACCCAACTCCCCCAGGCGATTCGGGTCTGAAGCGACGCTGGGATCGGCCATCAAAGCTTCGATCTCCTCGAGGCGTTGATGCACCATGGCCAACTTCTTTTCGATCAGGTCCCGGTTCATGTTTCCCGCGTGAATATTAGGGTTTGCCCGCTTATCAAGATACGACATCAATGTGGAGAATGGTTGAGTTACAAGCCGATGCGCGAGTCAGAGATCGATCTTGATACCCCGCAGCCCCAACGTGGGCTGGACGGAGGTCAATACCTTCTTGAAAACAGAGTCGGGATCGAGGGAGGCGTCGATGCGCACGATCTCCGCATAGACCATTGCGTCGAAAGCTGCTTTAACCGCGACCAGGTTCTCGCGCAATTCGAGCCGATTGGGCTCGTCGTTTCGAGAGCTGGTCATGCGTCTTATCGCCGTTTCGACATCGAGGTCGAAGATCAATGTCAAGTCCGGCGTAGGTGCGAAACGGGTCATCATCCGGTGGATTTCGCCTGGCTTTTTTTCCCCTCGGACCCCCTGGTAAGCGATGCTTGAGTAAAAATACCGGTCTATTATCACAACCCGGCTCTGTAATAACCCAGGTATTATAAGTTTCTTCACATGTTCTTGTCGATCATGGAGGAACAGCTCCAATTCGTGGTCGGGCGAATGACGTACACCGGCGAGCCATTTCTCGCGGAGCTGACGTCCATATGGACCGTTCGTTGGCTCACAGGAGAGGATGACATCCTGACCTTTCTCCTGCAGAAAGGAGAAAAGCCGCTGGGCTTGCGTTGACTTTCCACTGCCGTCAATTCCCTCAAAAGCGTAGAGAAGGCCGAGGCGCTGTGGATCACCAACGGCTGGCGGATTTCCGGACAGTTGTGATTCCAATGGTTTTTATGCTTTTAGACCTGCGATTGCTCTGCATCCGAAAATAAAGATAATCAGTCGCGATGGCTAATGCCCTTACTCATGATAGACTTTCTCACCAGCTTGCACCTCCGTTGAGAAAATCCTGGTCTTTATAGGAAGGCAATAATAGTTGCCTCGGTGAGATAGTGAAAAATGTTGCAGATGGTTACTCTTTTTCTTGTTTACAACGAGTTTCTGCATTAAATTTCGCCCAACTTCAGGTGCGATTGTGCATGTATTATGAATAATCCGAGTAAGAGTCCAAGGCGGGTTGTGTTCTTGATCCGATCTGAAGACTCTTTTTTATTGAGGTTTCGCCATTAGGAGATTTTCATTGTAAACCGTGTTGAAGCTGGGTTGATCGGGGGGGGCAGCCTCCGGCGTAAGGAAGGAGTAAAAAGTGGAAAAAGGTAAAGTGAAGTGGTTCGATGCAAAAAAGGGGTTTGGTTTTATCGAGGGTGATGGCGATCAGGACGTTTTTGTCCATTATTCAGTTATCAACGGCGCAGGATTCAAAACCCTGAAAGAGGGCGAAGAGGTTGAATTCGAGCGTGAGGAGGGGCCAAAGGGACCGGCAGCGAAAATAGTTCAGAGACTGGGAGGCGATGATTTCGCCGAAATGAGTTAATAGAAACAATGGTTTGGTAGTAATGAACGCGCCGTGCAATGCCTGCACGGCGTTTTCTTACTATGTCCCGGATGGATCCGTAACTATGGAATACTATTGGAACAGCGCTGGGTTAAAGTGAATCTCGCGGAACAGGGAAAGTTCCGCGGATTATCATTTCTGTCTGAATTTAGCTTTACTCGCTGTTTGAAAACTCGAAAGAGCGTAGTTTGCCGCTCTTAAGCGCATCCATTACATCGAAAAACTGTACACTTATCCCACGGAATTTCATTGCCTTCGGTAAGAGACGGTCTTTACGGTTGGTGAAAGCCGGCATCTTGTCAATGCTTAAATCCAATACGCGGATCTCCGGCTCTGCGCCCTCTATCGGGATTTCGAGCAGCACCTGGCGATCCTCATAGGGGTATGCGAGGATTAGGTTGGTGACACGCCGTACAGGCGGCAGGACATAAACCCTTAGTGCAGGATGATTACTAAAAGTTGTTGGTGTTTCCACCTTCGCGTGGAAGGATATACGATGCTGCATTCCACCCTCAAAGAACTGTCCGCGAACCAGTATCATGCGATCTTCTACAACCAGCTCTTCCGCGCGATTAGGTTCAAGCTCGTCAAAAATCAGGTAGAATCTGTTGCTCTCCTGCTCTGGCATGTCCAACAGGTAGGTGCCCATATCGCTTTCGCCGTCGAAAATGTTAAGTGCGGGAAAGCTGCGAATAATACGCTTGACAATCCGTGGCCACTCTGCAGGAGGTATAACCACTCCAAACGGATCGGGCAATTTTTTCCTTGTCTCAGCAGTCATTGATTGCTCTCCAGTCGAAATCAAGTGCACAGGCGGCAGATCAGATTACTACCGACTGACTTTTAAGAAACTGCCGTAATCTTATTCGTCCACTAGTGGACGAGATAACATGATTCGATGGGTTCTGAGCTGCGCCACACAGTTCAATGCAAGGCGTGAGTCCGCAGGCATAACGGGTTATTTCAAGGACTCACAACGCCGCAGTGTGCTGTGGGGCCCGCTCCCGAAGGGCTTGACGTAATAGGGTCATCTTCCTCGTTGGTTTCGCTTGCTGTAGCTCCGCTACACCGACGCAAAACCGCCTTGAATCTAACTCCATTGCGTCAAGCATAACACCTTGAATCATGTGATCTCGTCCGCTAGAAATTCAGACGCTAACATCTATGGCATAATGCAAACCGCAGGACATCAACACCTTTCGGATGATCGTCTCGGTCTGCTGGTCGATATTTGATCTTTGGCCGGCTCATTCCAAGCCGGGAAACTACCAGGAAGACTAATATATGATACGGCCAGAAAGCTAAATATACGAAATTTCCCCGAGTGAGTTCCAATACCCTCATATTATATGATACTGGAACACTGAAGATAAGGCAATCTTTTTCTTCGTTTCCCGGTGTTCTCTAAGGGCAAGAGCCGTGCCCAAGAAATAAACCCCAAGGTTCCAAGGCAGATCTCAATCCTGAAGCGTGTTGGCGCTAATTGCCGCGGAGTTTATTATAAGCTGAGTTTTTCAGTTTGCATATACCCTCGAGTCGATTTTTAAATCTTTAGAGACGTGGCTGCCTCCAGTTGCTCTTTCTGTTCATATTGTTGCATTGTTGGTGTTCGCGATGATTTTCGTCCTCATGGTATCGAAAGGGAGAAGTCAGGGTCGATTGGCGTTCGATCAATGTCGGGTTGGAATATGCGAAGGGGTCCTTGAACGAACTTTCTGCAAATTCCAGACGGGCGATGGACCGCGGGCCAGGGAACATGGAGATTTGAGGATGGGCTTGACCCTGGGCTGAAGTCTGTGCGAACTTCCATTGGGGATCATATTCGTTTCCGGAAAGGTATGCGTCGATCTTGCAAAACAGAAGAAGCCGGATTTGATTATGATGGATATATCCATGCCGGTGATGAGCGGTTCCGAAGCGTTGGAGCAGTGGAAGTCCGATCCCGACACCGATTCAATACCGGTAGTCGCGGTAACCGCTCACGCGCTACCAGCCGACCACGACAGGCTGCCGGCGCAAGGTTTCGATGGATTCGTTATTTGACTCGATTAAGAGGCCGGTTAGTGAAGTGATCTACCGGGCGGCTAACATGCATATCACAAGTGACGAAAAAATTGCGTTGGGTCTGGACTTGGGAGGTTCATCTGTCAAATGGGGATTGGTGACCACACGCGGGGAGGTTCTTCACCACGAAAGCAGGCCGATCATAGACCGCAGCCCGGAGAAGGTGGCCTCTGTTCTCCGTGATGTGGTCGGCGAGGGCATTGAACAGGGTGGCGGCAGAGTAACAGGCATAGGTATAGGTTCACCGGGCCTTATCGACATCACGCGGACCGTAGTTCGCCTCTCGCCCAATTTTCCACTCTGGCACGATGTCGAATTGGCGGGAATGGTCGGTCCGGCCACAAATGGTCTGCCTCTTGTCATTGAGAACGATGCTAACCTCCTGGTCTACTCCGAGACCCGGTGGGGCGCAGCGAAAGGGCTTCGCGACGTGATTGTACTGACTCTGGGCACCGGGGTCGGAGGGGGGGTTATGGTTGACGGTGAGCTTCTGCGCGGAACCTATGGTGGTGCCGGCGAGCTGGGTCACATCCCTCTGGACTTCAACGGTCCGGTTTGCGGGTGCGGCTCGCGGGGGTGTCTGGAGGTTTTCTGCAATATCGACGGAACACTGCGTGCGGCCGAGGAAACATATGCGCCGGAAGACCCGCCTGCCGATCCTCAAGCCTTGAGCGAAGCTGCTCAAGACGGCGATGTGAGGGCTCTCGAAACCTGGCGTCGTGTCGGGTTTCATCTTGGGGTGGGCGTAGCCGCTCTGGTCAATATCTTCAACCCATCGATTATTCTTATCGGTGGCGGCATATCGGCGGCGGGCGAGTTCCTCTTGAAACCCGCTCGCAAGGTGGCGGCTCAGCGCAGCTATGCGCCGAACTGGGAGCAGGTGAAATTTCGACTGGCTGAGCTTGGAGCACAATCCGGAATGATTGGCGCGGCGGCCCTCGCATTCGAGCAGGCTGGAGTCGAAGTCTCCGGCCCAGGATGAAACGGACAGGATTGCAGAGGATGAAGTGGAAGAATTGATCTCGTCCACCCTAGTGGACGAGATCACATGAATCGACCTGTTCTGAGCTGCGCCACACAGTTCAATGCAAGGCGTGAGTCCGCAGGCATAACGGGTTATTTCAAGGACTCACAACGCCGCAGTGGGCCGTGTGGCGCGCTCCCGAAGGGCTTGACGCAATGGGGTCATCTTCTTCGTTGGTTTCGCTTGCTGTAGCTCCGCTACACCTGCGCAAAACCGCCTTGAATCCAACCACTTTGCGTCAAGCATAACAGCTCGATTCATGTGATCTCGTCCACTAAACATCGTAAGGAGAGGCACCAATGATCAGATATGCTTCGTTCGTTTTGATAGCGCTCCTCGTTGTATTGGCTGTTTGGGGATGCTCAGGACCGGACAGCGAGGAAAAGCTGTTTGAACAGGCCAAAGCCGCCCAGGAACAGCAGAACTTTAAGAAGGCACTTGAGTGCTACGAGAAAATCGTGGAAATCAATCCAGGAAGTGCAAGAGCCGGTGAGGCACAATTCATGGTTGGCTTTCTCTATGCAAACAATCTGAATGAAATAGAGAAAGCACGAACCGCGTACGAGAGGTTTCTTGAGATTTATGGCGAGAGCGCGGACAGCGGTTTGGTGATTTCGGTGCAGTGGGAGCTTGATCACCTTGGCCGGGACGTGAGCGAGATCGAAGAACTAATTCTCAAAGCGGAGCATAAAAAGGTTGCCGAGGCAAATGATATCGTAGTAGAATAGTCTGACAATAGAGTCGGACGAAAACGGATCGTCAGATATCAGCGATTGGTTGTCGTTGTTGATTGACGGACACAGAGCGGGGGAATTCGCGCTTTCGCAACGTCAAGCTAAGCCGTCGAAAAAGGCCGTATTTAGGCTGATTCCGCCCAAATCAGCATGATATCTCGGTTTTACACAGGATATCATCAATGCCACTTACTGTCGAGTGGCGCGCCTTGGGCGGCAAGATAATCATCCAGGAGAGTACGAAAAAGTGGGGCGCATCCGATAAGAGATGCGCCCCACTTGACGTTTGAATGATTTGTGTTCGCCTTGGGCGAACACAAATCATGTCTCCTGCATGATTACTTGAACATGTACTTTACCGGACGCTTGATCATCTCCCACTGATCGGTGTTCTGGTCGTACTTGCAGTTCGCGAAGGCGAGCCAGTTGTCCTCATCCATCTTCGGTGTGTCGGAGCGGAAGTAGTATCCGGGCCAACGTGTCTCTTCGCGGAAGAGCATCGTACGCACATGCGCTTCAGCCTGCCACATACGTTGCACATTCTCCCAGCAGCGCATAAGCTCGTGCAGGTCCTCGGCTGCCAGCTTCTCCGCGTCTGTACGCAGAAAGGCGAGCAGTTCGAGTGCCCTCTCGAGCATCGGTTTGTTCGTGGTGAACTGGGCGCTGACTCCGGCGGCGTACTCGTCCATGATCTTCTGAAGGCGGAACATGAACATCTTCGGTCGGATATAAGCCGGGTTGATGTCCGGATCGGATGTATTGGCACGCTCGGCTTCGAAGAGTTCAAGCGGCTTGACCAGATTTCTCTCGATGGCCTGGATCTGAGCCCCATCGGTTCCGGGGTAGTCCGGGTTGTCGATGACGTAACGGCAGGCCGCTTTCGCCGCAATCCGTCCTTCGGCGTGTGAGCCGGAGGAGAACTTGTGGCTGCTCGCGCCGGAAGCGTCGCCGGCGCAGAACAGGCCCTTCACCGTGGACATATTCTCGTAGCCCCAGAAGTATTCGCTCCTGGTTTCGTCGGACTGAATGTCTTCGGGACCGCTGACCCAGGCGCCGGAAGCACCGGAGTGGGAACCGATGAAGTAAGGCTCTGCCGCTGCGATTTCGGAGGATCTCTCCTCGGGCAGGACGTCGGTCGCCGCCCAGAGCAGAGCCTGTGAAATCGTCATGTCGAGGAAGTCTTCCCAAGCCTCGGCCTCGACTTCCTTCATCTTCTTCTTGTAGCCCTTCTCGTCGTCCTTGTACTCGTTTACGATTTTCTGGAGGGCCTCTTCTGTCCGCATGTAGATCGGACCCTTGCCATCCTTGACATCGAGCATACCGAGCCAGTTACGCAGGTTCGCAGGGATCGGCTTCACCAGGCCGTAGGGAGCCCACTTCTCGAGTTCGTCCCTGCGCTCGACCATGTACTCTCCGCCGAAGGCGTTGGTCGCACGGGATTTGAAGAGCAGGAACCATGCTCCTACCGGACCATAACCATCCTTGAAGCGGACAGGGATGAACCGCACTTCCTGGCAGGTCTGCTCGGCGCCGGCCATCAGGGTGAAGTAAAGGCTCGAGCCGGTATTCCACGGCGGATACCATGCACGGCCGAGACCTTCACCGGTGCTGCGTGGCTTGAAGACGTGCACCGCACCGCCCATGCCGACGAGGGTTGCCTTCGCCTTGAAGAGGTAGATTTTTTCTTCGCGGACGCTGAATCCGACTGCACCGACGCAGACGCCGTTCTTGACGAGCGGTTCGACGATGAAGATTCGCTCATAGATATTGTCCTGGCCGAGCGCGTTCTTGGCGGCTTCGGCGACGACGACCTTGTAGGATTCGCCGTTGATCATCAACTGCCAGCGGCCTTCGTGAACATAGTTGCCTTCCTCGTCCGTCCAGATCGGGAGGCCCCACTTTTCGAAGAGGTGCACGGTACTGTCGACATGGCGGGCGATGTTCGCAACGAGGTCCTCACGGGTGATGCCCATCAGGTCCTTGCGAACGTAATCCACGTAGTCCTCGACCGTGTTGTTGCCGCTCTTGAGGTCGACATACTGGTTAATCGCTGACAGCCCCATGGCGACCGCGCCGCTGCGCTCCATCACCGCCTTGTCGACGAGGGTGACTTTCAGGCCGTTTTTCTTCGCCCAGTAAGCCGCCTCGACCGCGGCCCCGCAAGCGGACATACCGCCGCCGACGATCAACAGGTCGGTTTCCACCGTTACGGTTTCAAACTGCTTAGCCACAGTATTTCCTCCTTGATTTTAAAGGGTGAAGAAATCGGCTTGAATCGATTCGGGCTCGGTGTACAGCTTCGTGCTCTTAATGTCGCCATCGCCCTCGTCAAAGCCGCCGTTGGGGACGGCAGAGCCCTCTTCAGTTGTCCTGATCGGGAACTTGAAACGTTTCAGGTTGCCGTTGCGGAACTTCACAGTCCACATGATGCTGTCCGAGCCGCGCAGAGGCGTTACCGATGCGCCGAGCGGTACGAAGTCGGCATAACCGCGGACCTCCATAGCCTGCACCGGGCAGATCTTGACGCAGTTGTAGCATTCCCAGCACAGCTCCGGTTCCCGGTTGTACGCCTTCATCTGCTCCGTGTCGAGGACCATCAGATCGTTGGGGCAGATGTGCTGGCAGGCGGTCTTGTCCAGCGCCTTGCACCCATCGCACTTCTCGGGAATTACATAACTTGGCATGAAAGCCTCCTCAGTGATGGATATTGGTTTTGGATTAGATGCTATTTTTGGTTGCTGCTCCTCTTACTTTGGGTTGTTAGCCGAGCCGGAGTCCATCCCGGTTGAGGCGTGGTGCTCTTTGATTTCGACCTTCTCCTCGAGTTTCTTATAGTAGCTGACGAGGATCTTGAGGACTTCCGGACGGCTGAATTCCTTGGGGATTTCGTCAACCTGGCCCTCGGAGAGCATTTTGCGCAGCTTCGTGCCCGAGAGGAAGAGGCGGTCATCCTTGTCGTGCGGGCAGGTCTTCATCGAGGCCATGCCGTTGCACTTGTAGCACCAGAAGGTCCAGTCGATCTTCAGCGGCTGGCAGATCAGCGCGCCGTCCCAGAGTTCATCGAAGATGTCCTGCGCTTCGAAGGCGCCATAGTAGTCCCCGACACCGGCATGGTCGCGGCCGATGATCATGTGGCTGCAGCCGAAGTTCTGGCGGAAGACCGCGTGCAGCAGGGCCTCGCGCGGACCGGCATAACGCATGTCGAGCGGATAGCCGCCCGCGAACACCCTCTCCTTGGCGAAGTAGCCGTCGATCAGGGTATTAATGCAGTCGACGCGCACGTCGGCGGGGATGTCGCCCGGTTTCAGCTTGCCCACCAGCTGGTGAATGTAGATGCCGTCCATAACCTCGTTTGCGATCTTGGCCAGGTACTCGTGGCTGCGGTGCATCGGGTTACGAAGTTGCAGCGCGGCAACTGTCCTCCACCCACGCCTGTCGAACTCGGCGCGTGATTCGGCGGGACGTTGGTAGATGCCCTTGAATTCGGTCGGGAATGGACCCTCGGAGAGAACCTTTACCGGCCCGGCGAGGTTCATCTCCTTCTGCTCCATGACCATCTTCACGCCGGGATGCTCGAGGTCGGTCGTCTTGTAAATGCTCTTACACTCGAACTCCTTGTCGATGGTGTACTTGGTGGTGACCTTCATCGTACCCATGATCTCGCCGTATTCCTCGGAGTAGAGCGCCAGCTCTTCGCCATCGGAGATCGAATCGGCGAGCTCCTTGTCGACGGAGAGGGTCACCGGGATCGGCCAGAAGGTTCCATCCTTGAGCTTCATGTCCTGACAGACGCCTTTCCAGTCTTTGTCACACATGAAGCCGCCCAGTGGGGTGAAGCCGCCGATGCCGAGCATGATCAGGTCGCCTGTCTCGCGAGAGGAGAGGGAGACCCTCTTCAACCCCGCGGCTTTCTTCAGCTCTTCTTCGCGTTCGGAGCCCTCCAACAGCAGGATTCTCAGTTCATCGCTGCCATGAGGTGGAACGAGTTTGGATGCCATGTTTCTCTCCTTGACTTCGCGTACTGTTCGTTTATAGGAAGTTGATGGTGGTCTGCAATTTTAGAGGTCCTTGAACGGGTTCGGTCCGATTTCCTCGATTTTCTCGGAGTATTCGTCAAGCATCCTGACCACCTCTTCCCATTCGTCGATTGCAATCGTCTTGACTTGAACGCGCTCCTCCTCGAGGGCCATTTGAACCAGCTTCTCCTGTACTTTCTCCATTCGGTAGTCGGCGAGTTCACTGCCGCGGATGAAGTGACACTGGTAATTATCGCCGTGCTTGCATCCGGCCAGCAATATTCCATCGGCACCGACGTCAAGACAATTCGTTATCCAGACGAGGTTCACCGAACCGATACAACGCACCGGAATGATGCGTATCCAGGGGTTGAACTTCATCCGTTTCTGCGCGGCTGCCTCGAGAGCAGGCAGGGCGTCGTTTTCGCACATGAATACAACCAGGCGCGGTTTTTCTTCGTCCTCTTCAGGCACCTCGAACGCCTTGATCATGTTGTTGCCCATCGGGACGCTGTAGTCCTTGAAATTGATGATCCGCTCGGGACAAGCGCCCATGCAGGCGCCGCAGCGCCGGCAGCGGTTTGTGTTCGGCTCCGGCGTGCCTTTGTCGTCCTCGTCGAGCGCGCCGAAGGGGCAGTCCTCGGTGCAACGCTTGCACTGCGTGCATCGCTGCAGTGCGAATTCCGGGAACGAAAGGTCACCGGACCTCGGATGAAGAGCTGCGCCTTTCTCGATCAGGTTGATCGCCTGTACAGCCTTGAGCGACGCGCCGTTGGCGTCCATCGAAGCCTGGGCGATGTCCATCGGAGCCCGCACCGTACCGGCCGCGAAAATTGCGGTTCTGCGGGTTTCGTAGGGGAAGCAGATGCAGTGGCTGTCCGGAAATCCATACTTCAACGTCGGCAGGTCCGTGCCCTGGCGGTAGCTGAGGTTGAGGATCCTGGCGCCGACCTCGGCCCCGGCCGCCATCTTCTTGCCGTCCGCGGTGGTCTCCTCCATCACGGGGGCGTCGGCGGACTGCTCTTCACCCTCGACCTCCACCGTGGTATCCTCGACGAAAGTCGAAGGCACCATGCCTGCGGCGAGCACCAGCATCTCCGCGTTGACCGTGATCGGTTCGCCGAGCAGCGTGTCGTCGAGGTCGATGTTCAGCGTGCCGTCCTGGTCCCCGGCGACATTGACGACCTCGCCCTTGGTAAAGAAAATCGCCGGGTCATCCTGGGCTTGCTGATAGAACAGTTCGTATTGACCCGGCGAACGGATGTCCTTGTAGAGGACGAAGATTTTCATGTCCGGAGACAACTCGCGCAACATCATCGCCTGCTTCATGCTCGCGCGGCAGCAGACTACGCTGCAATATGGCAGGTGCTCCTTGTCGCGGCTGCCGGCGCACTGGATAAAGGCGATAGATTTCGGCACCGAGCCGTTGTCCAAAGCAACTTTACCTTCCGAAATCAGGTCTTCGAGCTGAACATTGGTAACGACGTTTTTCAGGCCGTAGCCGAGGTGCCCCAGTTTCTCCGGTTCGTAGGGCCGCCATCCTGTAGCCTGAATGATGGCCCCGGCCATGAACTCCTCGGGAGCTGCTCCGTTTTGCAGCGTAACCTCGAACATCCCCGGCTGACCGCCGATGCGCTTTGCGGTGGTGTTGAGGTGAATTTTGACCTTCTCTTCGGAGTTGACGGCCTCGATCAGATCGTCTATGCCGTTATTGCGGATTTCGGTGTAGGGCGGGGTTGTCGGGAATGTCTTCGACCAGCGCTTTGACCAGCCGCCGAGGTGATCCTCCTTTTCGATGAGGACGACCTCGTGTCCGGTGCGCGCGCAATTAAGAGCTGTCCGCAATCCTGCGACTCCTCCGCCGATCACCATCACCAGCGAAGAGGTCTCCGTCTTCTCCGGCTCGGGAAGCTCGGCACGCTGGACCTTGGCGACGAACATCCGGACATAATCCTCGGCCAGCATCTGGGTGTCCTCGTGATTCGGTTCGTGTGTCCAGACCACCAGCTCGCGGAACGGGACCTGCTCGACAATCACCTCAGGGCCGAAATCGAAGAGCCCCGGGTAAGCGCGGTAGCTCCTGTCGAGGACGACAATGCGGTTGAGCTCGCTTTCCGCGATGTCCTTCTCGATCAGCTCTACACCCTCGGCAGAGGAAATTTTTTCATGGGTTCTGAATACAGCAACCTTCATTTCACCGATAGCCACCTTTTCAAGGGCTTCGAGGTTGAGAGCGCCCTTAATTTCCCTGTCAGCAGCGCAGTAAACGCCAGTTTTTGTTTCAACGGCCATCGTCTACGTCCTCCCCGCCATCAGCAAGGCTTTCATGGCCGCGCCCGTGGCGTCCTGCAGGGCGGAAGCGACGTCCAGTGGTCTTACATTCGTCCCGACTCCGTTGATGCCGGTCGCTTCGTCGGTTTGAACGATGAATCCGTTCTCGTCCATCGGCAAATCGACAGGCGGCGGTTCCTCCTTCGTCGCTGGTTGCATGCCGGTTGCCAGCACCACCAGGTCGACAACCACCGTTTCGAGGTCGCCGGTCAGCGTGTTTTCCGCAGTGACCTCTAGTCCGTTGGCGGTCGACTCAACCTTGGCGACCTTGCCGCGGTGCAGGTTTATCTTCTCGTCCTCCTGACGGTCCTGGTAGAAGTCCTCCAGTCGACCGGGGGTTCTGACATCGATGTAGAACATGTGGATATCGGCCTCGGGAAGCTGTTCGCGCACATAGGAAGCCTGCTTCAACGAAACCGTGCAGCAGACTCCGCTGCAGAAGGGCAGATGGTCACGGTCACGGCTGCCGGCGCACTGCACGAAAGCTACCGACTTGACCTCGCTGCCATCCGAGAGCTTGACAATCTTTCCTCCAGTCGGACCGTTAGGGGCGGCGATACGCTCCATCTGGACGTTGGTAATTACATCCGGGTGTTTGCCATATCCGAGCAGGTCAAGGTTCGAAGCGTCGTAAGGGACCCAGCCGGTTGCCCAGGTTATCGACTTCGCTTCGAAGTCGAACGTTTCCGGCTGCATTTCGAGGTCGATTCCATCATCAGGACAGCTCTTCGTCCATTCCCGGAAAGCGGGATCGTCAACAGCCCGCTCATCGACCGCCCACATCGGTGGGAACGCGTTCTCGAAGGGAAAGTATAGTGCTTTACGCTTGTTCAGCCCGTAGTTGAAGGGGTCATCGAATTCCACAGGGCAACTCTTCGCCCATTCGGTGTAATCCATCGACCCGGGTTTTACATAGCGTGGTTTTCTCCTGACTTGGACCTTGTAGTTCCCAGCCTTTCCCTCGATCGACTCGACAGTTGAAAGGGTGAGTATTTGAACCTTGTCGTTGCCCCTGATCCATCTGAAGTTGATTTCCAGCCCGCAGGAGGGGGGACACAGCTTCGGAAAATAGCGGTAAAGACGCGCTACCCTTCCGCCGAGGAAAGCCTCGCGCTCAATAAGGGCGACATTCAGTCCGGCTTCGGAAGCTTCGACAGCGGTAGTCAGCCCGGCAATTCCTCCTCCTACGACCAGGAGATCAAACTTTCGGTTTCCGGATTCAACCTGATGCAAGCTCATGAAAACTCCGTTTTATCAAGTGAAACCTTTCACAGAAAGGTCTTACGGAAAATACATTGATTCCATGGCTCAGAGTACAAAGCGCTGAAAAGATTCACATCATGATTTTGAGAAAACAGGGGCTTTATCTAAAGAAACGTCGTGTAGAAAGGTATAAATCAATGCCCCGAAGCGCAACGAAATGGCCATCCAATGTAGTTTTTTTAAAGGAAAATGTCAAGCAAATAGGAGAACCTAATATGGTGTGTTTTAATGAAGTTGGTTTATGGTAACGAGTTATCAAAAAGCACAGATTGCACGTTTCTTCACAAGTTGTTAATTTTAAAGGGAAAGATTTTAAATAGACATGTTCACAGATTGAAAAATTTAGTATTGATGTGAAAAATGGCGCTCCGGCAAGTGACTCTCGGAGTCGCTGTTGTGAGCACCTTTTTTCACATATTCAGAAAAATCCACTTCGCTTTGGAGAAAAACATTGCAAGCATAAAGTTAGTAAATGTGAAAAAATTTGCCGTAATTATCTGTTCAGAATTTTGAGGAGAAGTTCAAGTGCAAACGGATGGTCATCGATTGCGAATGGCATAACAAGGATCGGTTCATAGGCTTTGTAGGAAATGACATGCTTGTCGCCGACGATGACTGACGGTGTTGTTATATCGAAATGCAGACCAATGGCTGAAAGGGCGGTCTTTCCATTTCCAGCGATGATGTTGACCAACTCCCCGATACAGTCCTGGACCTCGCTGTTCAAATCATCCACCTCTTCACCCATCATTTTCTGATAGACGATTTTTGCGGAGTTGGCGGGGAGGCTGAGAGCTACCGAGCCGACTAATTTATCGCCGGCAAAACCAATAATTCCGGATATATCACCCCAGTCGGCATGATCTCCCTTAAGGTAGGGGCGCATCATGGTTGGGGCGGAGCCGAGCATCATTTCGATTGTTGTCCGGACGCTGTCTATAAAAGGTCGCACATGTTCGATTCGTAGCATGAGAATCTTCCCGACACTATTTTTCCTTGTGGATGGAATGTTCATTTTTCTATATATAACCTAAACTACATCGGTCAATCCTGGTTTTCAAGCAGTCCGAACTGCAATTCCTCCTCACATCGAAACGCCGGTCTTATCGGAAAAACATTATGTGCAGTACGTCATGCACCTCATCCGTGAAGAACACGTTCGTCGTACTTGAACAGTAGCATCGCCTTTCGTCCGGGGAGAACAAGACGCCGAACCGAGACGGGAAGAGGTGGAATCCGTCCGGTTCGGCGTTGTCGAAGGCCCAACAACTGAAATCCACTTAACGCTCGAGTTTCTCCAGTCGGCGTTTCAGCTTTTCAACATCGTCTCTCAGCTCCTCGATTATTTCGCTAAGTTTATCCTTAGTGATCTGGATGTCGAAATCAAAGTTATCGAGAAATCTTATTCGTCTATCATGGTCGAAATGCTTTTCCGCTTCGCGGGCGATTATTCCGCCGTTGAAAGACCAGCAAAAATCATCGGGTTTCGACTCGAGGGTGATCTTCAGCGACTTCTGATCACCCTTTCTCGTCACCGTCACTTCTATTTTGTCGTCCTCTTCGTGGTCTCTCAGCAGATCATGGATGTCGCCCACCGTGTGAATTTTCTTTCCCTCAATTTTAACGATGACATCGCCGGCGATAATCCCTCCCTTTTCCGCGGGCGAATCGTCCTCGACATGGGTAACAAGCAAACCTTCGCCTTCCTTGATCTCGAAGTACTCGGCGAGTTGTTCGCCCAGTTGATCCAGGTGTACTCCGATCCAGAGATCGGGCAGCGATGAAACTTGGATGAAGCCGTGATGCTCCTTGAATCCATGTGGTTCGCCGGAGCGTATGACATATCGCCGGGCTTCGCGTTTGCCAAGGGTGACATCGATGGTTTGCTTTTTACCGTTGCGGAGCACCGCCAGTTTGACTTTGTCACCCGGTTTGGTGCGCGCCACCATTCGCCGCAGCTGTTTCGGCGAGGTGATCTGCCCGCCGTCAAAAGTCATCAGGATATCGCCGGTCTTTATCCCGGCCGTCTCCGCCGGGCTATTGTTAACGACATCGCTGATAAGCACGCCATCGCCATCGAAGTCAAGCGCTTCGAGCATCGCCTCGTCCAATTCTTGAGGGTATACACCCAGGTAGCCCTCGTCGTCGCCGTCGATTTCGAATGTCTTGATTACCTCTGCATTTGCCGCAAAGGAGGTAGGCAGCAATACAGCCAGGGCAAAGACCATGATCCGGTTGATCTTCAACTCTCTCATCTTTCTCCTTCCTTCCGGCTCAAAGAGGTGGGAAGCATGTTTTCCGTATTATCTTTAACACAGTGCTCGACATGAAAAGTTTCAGTTCCACCGATTGGTGGGGAGGCGCTCCCCGGACTTGTGGCGGGTGTCTCACCGGTACGAGGCGATCCCGAGCGTTTGACCGCTTCGTGCGCACGGGGTAACGTTAACGGAAAGGATTTTCAGTTGAGTCTTCACAGGTATCGCGGCGGATATGGCGACGTTTTTCCGCCGGCGGTCAAAAACCTGATTCTGATCAATGTCGGGGTGTTTTTCGCCGAGGCCCTGTTGGGACTGGGCTGGGCTCCTTATCTCGGCCTTGTGCCGGCGCACTTCTGGCGCGGTTCTTTCTGGCAGCCGGTTACCTATATGTTTCTGCATGGCGGCTTGATGCACCTTTTCTTTAACATGTTTATTCTCTGGATGTTCGGCCGCACCCTCGAGGCATATTGGGGGCCGAAGAGGTTTCTCACCTACTACTTCGTCTGCGGGGTTGGAGCGGGGTTGATCAATGCTTTGGTGACGTCCTCCAGTTCGATTCCGACAGTCGGCGCATCCGGGGCGATCTATGGACTGCTGCTGGCGTTCGGGCTCACCTTCCCGAACCAGATGATTTATATCTATTTTCTCTTCCCGATCCGCGCGAAGTATTTCGTGATCATCATCGGCGTAATCGAGTTGCTGCTCGCCTTCAGCCAGCCGCAAAGTCCGATCGCCCGGTTCGCCCATCTCGGCGGGATGATCTTCGGCTATGTCTACCTCAAATGGAAGGACTGGCTTCTGGCCGCTCGCCGTCGTACGCACAAGAAACAGCAGGATGATAACTTAAAGGTCGTCTGGGATCGCAGGAAGGAGATGGACAAGCTCCATAAGGAGGTTGACGCGCTTCTCGACAAAATCAACCGAGATGGGATCGAGAGCCTTTCGCGCAAGGAGCGTGAACGGTTGAAGGAGGCGAGCAGGAGACTCAGGGAGTGGGATGATCAGGGATGGATTCATTGATTGGACGGAATAGATTGAAAACGTAAAGCCCCGGCGCTGTCACGCCGGGGCTTTCTTCGTCTTATTCATCCCTGTGAATCATTATGGTGCTGCCCGGATTTTCTGATCGTCTCCTCAAGCCGGGCGAGTGAGGTGCGGATATCGGTGAGCATCTTGCGGAGCTCCTCGCTGATCCGTACCAGTTCCTGACGATTGGCTTTCGTGTCCTCGAGGTGTCGAATGTCGCCCTTGAGGCGGCCGTAAGCGAGGGCGACAGTGACCAGCAGCGAGGCAAGCCAGGCCAGGTCGCGCAGGGTAAGCGACAGTTCAGGCATCTATCTGCACCCCTCGCTACGATTGCCGGTTTTCGCGGTCCAGTCGAGTAGCGGCAGGACAGGAATCGCGGGTACGGTTATCTGCAGCCCTTCGATCAACATCGAGTCATGAGTGACGACGTGTCCGGCGGCCGTGACGATGGCTGCGGAAACCGCCGGGAATGTTTTCATGCAGAGAAGACGTCTGAACACGACAGCCTCCCTGGGCGGTTGAACGGAAAGTCTCGGGGGTTACAGGTCAGTTTGTCGGCAAAGGTTTGAAAACCAGTGTGGCGTAGAGGTCGGTATTTGACATAACATTAAGAATCTGCATACCAGCTAGAGCATAATTAACAACAAGCTCAATACGAAAGAAACCTGCGGCATAATAAGCAAGGATATAAAACAAGTCGCCCTCATTGACATCAACGGGGGAATTAGGAGAATGATGAACTTGGAAACCGTCGTAGCAAAGGAGGTGTGTAAACTTGCCAGCATGAAGAATAGGGTAATACGGCGGATTAGAATAATCGACACCGGGTTCGTTGGCGATTGTAAATACGGTATGAGTTGTGCCGCCGTCGGCACCGAAGCAGAAGATGTCGAAACCGGAATCGGTTTCGAGGCGTGCAGTGACGAGAGCTTTGAACTCGTCCGGTCGGGGTTTTGGGTAAGGTGATTCGATATTGCTTGGCATGCTGTGGTTTCCTTATGATAAAGCCGGAAATATGATGGGGGAGACAATATCGGCAGGTTGGAATTCGATAGTCGTTGATCACCGGACCGAGTGGACGGCGACTATTGCCTTGAAGCGGTCGTATTTCCGGCGGGATGGAGTTCACCCGCGTAATGTCTGCCCTTGTGCTTGATCCTGAATAGACGGGGATTCCTGTTTTCACAGTCGCTCAGGAGCGGGGGAGACGACTTGCTTTTTTCATCGAGTTCGAAGCCGGTTCCCGCTGTAGCGCCCCGGAAGACAAGGGATCCCTCGGTAACCCGCTCCACCCCGTCATACCAGAAGAAGCAGAGTTCACCCTCATATTTTTTCCCCGGCCAGTGTGAGCAGTTGCGGAGGTCTTGACCGCAGATGCTGCAGGTCGGCCGGTCGTAAACGAAAGCGACCGAGGCTTCGTTGTAGACCCCGCCGTCGATCATGATGCGCAGGTCCTCGGCCTGTGAGTGATCCCGCGGCCAGTAGAACTTCGGGATGATCCATGTGGTATCGCCGCGTTCTTCCACGGTGCCTCCGTAGAACTTGGCGACCCCGAGCGACCTTCGGTCGTGTCCGATGAGCACCGGTGCGCCCTGGACCAGTTTGAGCAGGTGGGGCAGATCCTCGGTGCGGAAGCGTCCGAACCGGCTGTCGATGCTGTCAGAGGCGAGACGGCAGCGGCGGACATTGATGTCCTCGGGACGAAGTTTGACAATGGGCGGGTTGCCCAATCCGTGGATTTCAGCAACGTCTTTTTTACGGGCTTTGTATGGATCACGGATCAGTGATCCGGTAAGGCACTGGGAGAGCATCGACACCTCCGGTTGTTTTGTGATTATTCTGACTTTTCCTGTCGAAAGGCGCCGGGGTATCCAAGTTCGCGTGCGCCTTGATCGAGGCTGATGTAGCCGCGCTGTACCATGCGGTCGATCCGTTCGAAGCGGAGCAGGGCGGCACGATTTCGCTCGACGATGAACGGGTCCTGGTTTGGGTCAAAACGCCATCGTGCTTCAGAGAGGTTTCCGGCGAGACGCAACTCGAGCTGCATCAGCCATTCGATCATATCTTTTCCGAGCGTTTGAATCGAATCGACTATTTGCATCAGCAGGTTGTACTGGGCGAAAATCCAATTTTTCGTTGTCCCGTGGCTGCGGCCAAGCGCCCAGGGAAAAAGCTTCAGTCCGGTGACCACGTCCTCGATCACCTGTTCACGGTTCAACTTCCAGGTACTGCGCTCCCTACCGCTCCCGCCGATCGTTTCGACTTCGATGTCCGACCAGGAGAAGATGTTGTCGTCCGGCTCGAGTTCGTTGAACTGGCGGACGGTGCGATCGAAGTAGCTGTTGATCCGATCATGGTAGTTCTCCTCGTCCTCGCCGGGTTGGGGTGCAGGTGGGGTGATGCGAATCTGAAGTCGCGGGGTTCCGGCGTTGTGACTCGAACGAGCCATGTCCTCGAGCATCTGTTGTTCGATCTCTATCACGAAGGGAATCGAGGCGAGCGGTTCCACCCCTTCGGGCCGGTTGACATCGGAAACGAGCGTGCGGTAAAAGAAGAGGTCGGGGTTGAGGGATTCAAACTTTCCATCGTCGCGCTCGAGGAATGCCCGCGCCCGGCCATCAACCTGTCTTTGCCAGCGGATTTGATAAGAGTCGAGCACCTCGATGTGGCTGATCCCGGTGCCGTCCGGCAGCAGCCTTATTCGCGCTGCGAACCTCCCGAGGGTGAACAGTTCCTGGAAGAAGCTCTCGCACAGCCTGGTTAGACCGTGGGCATCTCCGCCGAGCGTTGGATAGATGCGTTTTTCCAGTCTGTCGAGAATCCTGCCCGCCCGCTTTACTTCGGATTCGAGGCCGATCAACTCCCGGCGTTGCGGTGTCGAGCAAAGGTGGGTCCAGGTCCAGATACCGGCGGACACTATGGGTATGTGGTCGCGCAGGTAGCGGTAGAAATCGCCGCGGTTGCTCCCGGTGTAACAAAATGAGCTCTGGTCGAGAAATGCGCGCAGCTTACGGTTTGAGATGATCCCGCCGGACAGGCTGTTCTCCGCTTTCCGTGTCGGGCCTTTTCCGACCAGCGCCACCGGCGAAGGATTTTTACGGGAGAAAAGTCGCGACAACATGGTGACTCCTTTATCTGGTTTTAGTTGCGTTCGTTCAACTTTTTCATCGATACATCATGTTGCGTCGCGGTGGAGGTGGCAGGCCCGCGACTTTTGGTGGCGGGATCAGCGATGCGGGACACGATGTGGGGAGGTTGACTACGAGGTAGCGAAGGGCATCCATCGGGTGGTCATAGAAACCGTCCTTTTCCGGCAACTCGCCGTCGGGCCCCCAACAATAGCCGTGGAACGCCTCTATCAGGGTTTCACATCGTGGATGGACGTTTAGCCGGACGTTTCCGTTGGCGTCCCGCAGCAGGGCGCGCACTGCCTCCACTCCGGCGCTGATCGAAGAGGGACGCCACTTTAACCGGAACCCTCTCGCTTGGAGTCCCTCCACCGGCGAGAGGCCGAAATCGGTCATCGCCGCTCCTGCGGGATCGACCCCGGTCAGGGCGAAATCGCGTTCGTCAAGGCCGTGAAACCTGTCGATCCGCTCGATCTCCTGAACAAGCTGATCGAGCGAACACCTGTCTCCGAGCAGGCAGTCGAATACAACCAGGGATCCGTCAGATTCCTGCTGCACCCAGACCACTGCGGGCCTGCGGTAGCCGAAATCAATGCCACGATAGAGCATTGTTTCCCCGTTCGGATCAGGTTTGAAGGTGCGCTTCATGATGTGCACCAATGGGTCGAACTGGTCGTAAACCCTACCCTCGGCGCCCTCGAAACTCAGCTCCTGTTCTCGCCGCCAGCGTGCTTCCGAAAGACCGGCACGCGCCTTTGCCCTCCATTTACTCCTTCGCTCGGGGTTCGTCCTGTAATGAATTCGTACAGTGATGAATCCCTTTTCGTTGCCATGAACGAGTCGGGCGAAAGTCCCGGCGGGGCCGTTGGGTGTCGAGACGCCGAAGAAACGCCCTCCGGCATCGACCGCGGGTTTCACCGACGCCCAGATCTCATCGCTGTTCGGGGTGAAAGCCATTTCGTCCCAGAATACCGTTCGAGGAGAAAGTCCACGGACGGCATATGGCGCGGCCGGCAGGCTGAGAATGCGGCTGCCGAGCGCAGGAAAGCCGAAGCTCCCCCTCAGACTGTTCGCCTCATGCTCGCGGAATTGATCATCGACATGCTCGTAGAGGAAGCGCACACGCTCGATCAGTTCGTTGGCCGATCTCTCCTCCTTCGAAAGCACGAGGTGTATTCCCGGTCCGTCGGTAAGCGCGCGGTAGAGTATGAAAGCGGTTCCGATCCAGGTTGCCAGCATCTGGCGGCTCTTCACGACCAGCAGCCTGTCGTGTTTCTCAAGTGCTATGGCCAGCTTGCGCACATGCGGCCAGTCAGGCACCAAGCGCGGCTCATCATAAGCGGGATCAAGCGTATAACATTTCAGCAGGAACGGGAGAAATCCTGTCTCATTTCGGTCGTTCATGGGGAGCATTCCGTGTTGTCGACCCGTAACGTCTCTACCACGTGTTCGGTGCGGGTGGGTTGTTTTTCAATATGGCCGAGGAGGGAATCGGTTGGGTGAGGAATCTTCCGAGGGTAGTGGCAGCGCGCTGCCCGTACCGTACCGCGAGCTCCATGAAACGGCGCGCGCGGTCGTCGGAGGAGGGATCGCCGACGCCGGAGAGCGAACGCAGGGCGAGGTCGTCGCAGATTATCGAGAGGGTCAGTTCGGTCGCGCCGATCTTCAGCCCCTCGTCGGTCGAGGATGTGCTGTACTCGTCCCGCAGCCGGGCGGCGATCTTTTCCTCGGCCTCGGTGATGGCACGGCTGATCAGGGCCACCGAAGCGCCGGCGGCGGAGGTCTGATAGTCGAGCAAAACGCGAGCGGGGTCGGGGATTGATGATCCCACCTTTCGAGAGATTCTCCCAGCGGAGTGGTCTACCTCGTAGTCCTGGTCTTCAACGTAGACGGTGAGGGGAAGCAGCCACACATATACGGTCGCTCCCGATGTTATGGACGACCCGCTCAACCGCTTGATTTCACCATCAACGTCCTTGACGGCGTAGTCCGCGCCTTCCACGTAGCGGGTCGAGGGAAAATCGTCATCGCCGACCACGACCGAACCGGGCAGAATGTTCTGGTAACCCAAGGGATACCATGAGGTTCCAGTGAGCGTGATCTCTACCGGCCCTGTTGGATCGGCGGCGAGCTGAGATGCTACGCGCACGCTGCCCGACAGAAGGGTATTGTGCGGAAGTTGCTGTTGGGTGACGCCTTCAAGCGTGAGTGACAGAACTTTCACCGTAAGTGAATCGACCGTGAAAGATTGGAGGTGTATTTTTATTGTATCTGCATCGGTCCAGCTCACGGTTACTCCTCCTTCATTCTGATTTGCATTATGGCGAAGAGGTTGGTATTGGCCGCGAGGTTTGCTACCTCGAAGCTCTCGGGGATGCCGTTTTTCACCACCGTGACGGTGAAGGTACTCGTGCCGTATGTGGCGTACAGCGCGAATCGGTCGTCGGCGTCAAAAGCCAAGGTACCGTTCGTCGTTCTTATCTGCGATTCATCATAAACGGACAGCTTTTCGACGACACCGCTAAAAGGCATCGGTTGCCCGTCGCCCGCCAGCCCTCCGGCCCCGGCGAGGTAGGTCGATTGCGTGGTCACCGTCTTTGAAAAGAGAATCAGAGATGTGACGATCTTTGCTTCGAGGAAGGCGGCGGTGAGATTCAACGCCATGATTTCTCCTTTGAAGATGGTCGATAAGCAGCACCCGGGCGGGAGATGTTTCCGACCCGGGTGCGAAGAGAGACGGATCAGTAATTGCTCTGCTTGCGGGCGTCATCGACCATGACCGTGTAGACCGCCTCCTTGGAGATGACAGCAGTCTCGAGTTTGCGCTCGATGACCTTGTCGGCCTCGATCATCAGCGGCTGGCTCACCGACTCGCGTACCGCGAAACGGCTGTCGATGGCGACGATTTCCGTTGCCGTTGCCGTGGGTACGGCCACCAGCTTGGCGTTCACCGGGAGCAGCGAGCCGTAATTGCCGGACTTCTGGAAGAGGGTTGAGGCTGCAAAGGTGTGCGGATCCTGGAATTGGCTCATGTTGAGAATGACCTCGAGGTCGCTCTGGTTGGCGAGGATATGCGTCATCTTGGCAGGCACGTCGAAGCTGGAGGAGAGGCGTACGAGGTCCGAATAGGCGAAAGTTCCCGGCGTTCCACTAAAGACATCCTCAGCCGCGGGGCTCGTGCCGTCGCCACTCTTTGCCACGCTGTAGATGCTGTCGATCTCGTCATAGGCCAGTTGCGCTCCGATCCACCAGAGAAAGACGCGGAATTCGGCGAGCTTCTGGTTCTTGACGATCCGGTAGGAGAAGTCGAACTGGCGACCGCGGTCGATAATAGCAGCTTCCTTGTCGCGGTAGAGCAGCTGGACCTTTGGAAAGGCTGCTCCGCCCGAAGCCCGCTTTGCAACGCTCTTCTTGGCCATTTCCGTTTTGATGTAGATCGGGCGAACCGTTGGGCCGCTGGCCGGGACGCTGGTGGCGATCAACTCGCTGGGGTCCTGCACCAGCTTGTATCCGTGCCGGATCTCGCGCAGGATGTATTCAGGGAGCAATATCAATCCGCCTCCGATAAAAAACTGTTCGACAGTGATCGAACCGGTGCCGCTGGTGGTGATCTCGTGAACCAGCAGCTGACGTTCGAAGGCATCGAGTTGCGAAGCAATCTTCCCGTTGGGATCGCGTGGACTTGGGTCGTGCTGCTCGAGCATTTCAGTCAGGGTGATCCCCTGTTCCTGCGCTTCGTTGTATAGCGAGAGGTTGCCTGCGCGGGAATGCTCGACAATGGTTGATTTCTGCGCCTGTGCGCGTGAAAGATCGATGGACATGTTAGGTCTCCTTGGGTGGGTTTACTAATTGGTGAAATCTCATGCGGGTGGGCCAGGCTCTCCCGGTGTTGATGATTGTGCCGAGGGTCGCCGGGGAGGACAAATCGGAATGATGGGTGCGGCGAGACGGTTCCCGGCTGTGCGGCCTCAACCGAGCCAGACGTCGCATGTCTGGTTGGTGGCGTCAACCGCGATGACCTGGCCGCGATGCAGATGTCCGCCTGCGGGGATGTCTGTCGCGGTCGTAGCCTGGCGGACTTTGCCCGTACCGTCAACCTCGACCATCTGGTTGACCTGGGGTGCGGTGGCGACGTACTTGAAACGCGCGACGCCGCGAGCCTGGATTGCGCAGGTTGCCGGAATAGTGGTTCCGTCTGCCAGCTCGGATGAAACCCAGACGACTTTTCCGAAGAGCTTGTCGCCGGCAGCGCCCATGCCGACCTCATTGTCTGCGGAGACAACACAGGCGGTGAGGTTGTTGTCGAGGTCGGTTTGGGTGAAATCTTTGTCGGTTGTCGTATCGATGGTCATCGAGAGAAAAGGACCGCTTCCGATTCCTTCGTTGTCGATTGAGTATGGTGTGCTCATGTAATTCTCCTTCAGTAGGAATGGTTGACAGGTTTCAACGGGTTCTTATCGCCCACTGCGATATTTCTCCAGAACGGGTACGGGAAGCAGGTCGGAACCGAGGTTTTCGGGGTTCTGTTCTCCGGGTTCGAGATATCGTCTCTTCAGTTCGCGCTCCAACGCTGCATCGAGAGCTTCGAGCTCCGCAAGGCTGCCTTCGCGTGCGGTTGCGAGGTCGGATTCCGGACGGTCGAGCAGGTCGCAACGTGCCTCGACCCGGTGGCGAAGACTCTCCAGCAGACGCTCGTAGTCGGCAAGCGCCTGGGGGCGCTTCGTGAGTTCGTCTGCTGCATAGCGGAACAGGAAAGCCATCTCGTCGAGGTTTACCTCTTCTCCGGCTTCACACATGTCCGCTGCGGCGATTAGTTTCGGATGTAGTTCCATCATCGCTCCTGGGGTTTGTTTGTTGTGGTGGAAGTAAAGGAGGGTAAGTTTCTTGCTTGGAGTTTCATGGTAGTTGGATCCTTAATGTGAAGGGCAAGTCCCGGGGGACGACGAGTGAGAGTCTATCCCCCGGGAACATTGGTTCGCCTTGAGTCCTTTGGTGAAGAGCCGGAATAGAGCCGGCCAAAGGTTCGGCGACAAGGTGGGTTCAGACACGATGCACGCGCGAGGACGAGCCGAAAAGGCGAACCGGGCGTGGATGGGCCGATGCGGGGCGGCGCGGAAGGAAGGATCTCGCATCGTACACCGCGCTGTTGCGGGAGGTGTTCAAGGATCAGCGCTTTCAAAGGCGGAACTCGCTTAACCACCGGAGCTGTACATATGTTCAGTTCCGGGCGATGGATAAGATAAACTCACGCGGACGTGTTGTCAATACCCAACATTGATTTTATGTAAATTGACTCTCTTTGTTGATATTTAGTTGATTACTATAGTGTTACTGAGAGACAGGGCGGTTTGGATAAAAACAACATTCGCTATTGTGTTAATGTTGTATATGTCGTAAATTTACAACTGTCTACTTGGAATATGTTGAGATGAAGGGACTTTCCGGCGAAGAAGCATCGGTGCTTGGACATGGTCTTAGAAGAGAACGCCGACATGCTGGTCTGACTCAGGTGCAACTTGCGGAACGCGCAGGTATCGACAGGGCGACCATAAGCCAGATCGAGAACGGTCGGGTGCATCCGAGGAGTGATACCCTTTTGCGCCTCGCGAATGTTCTCGGTATAAATCCGTCCGAATTTTGGAGTGTTCGGGATTCGGTGAGCGCGGACAGTCAGCCGACCGATAGACCCGAATTCCGATATCAGCCCGGGGATGCCAACCCGGTCGATAAAGATGATGGTTCAGGATTGGCAATGCCGGACCAGGACGAGCGTGAGCGACTTTCGGATCGTGAGTTTCACTATGAACCGTTGGAAACCTATTCCCTCCATCCCGGCCTGAAGGAGTTGCTCGAGGACAAGGACTTGTGCCTGTTGTTCAAGATTTCGGAGGAGGAAAAGGCGATGCTTGCCTCCATCAGGACCCACAGCGGGAAGCCGATTTCGAAGGAGTTCTTCATCGATGTCCTGCTCGCCTACCGCAGGCACCGGGGCGGAGACTAGTTCATGTGAATCGGTCCAATATCGTCAGGTGTGGTAGTGGTTTGCAGCGGACAGCAATCGGGGACTTCTATTCCAGAGGGGAGAATAAACTTCAGCGTCACCATCAGAAAAAAAGGTGCAAGCCCTTTCGGCTTTCACCGTTTTGTGTGCCGGAGGCCGGACTCGAACCGGCACGCCCAGAAGGACACAGCGCCCTCAACACTGCGTGTCTACCAAATTCCACCACTCCGGCTGTTATATCTACAGGCAAATACTACGAGGTATTCGTTCGCAGCTGAATACTAAAATCAGTCTACTCCACCTCACCGCCCGCGCCGTCTACAGGGGAGTATGGACGGGTTTCGGCTTCAGCAGCCTCGATAGGGACAGTACCCTCTTCGCCGCCAAGGAAATCGAGTGGATATTCCTCCTGCTGAATGGCTTCCTGGGTGACGGATCGTGGCGTACTGCGCCCTTTTGAGAGAACGCCAAGCATGAGGCAATTTATGCCGAAAACTACGGCCAGGACGATGGTCACTTTGTGCAGCAGTGTCGCTGCGCCGCGTCCGCCGAAAACAGTAGTAGCGGCACCTCCGGCCGCGATTCCGGCGAGGCCGCGTCCCTTCGATGCCTGCATCAAAATCGATATGACTATAAATGCCGATACCAGGACATGGATGACCAGTAATAATCCGTAAAGCATGTTTTTCCTTCACCCTTTTATGCCGAGTGGAATGTAGACGAACCGCTCCGAATTTCGCAAGTCTCAATCTCCGGCGGGCTCCCGGCGAGCCGCGTCTATGATCTGTGCGAACGATTCGGCGTCGAGACTTGCGCCGCCGACAAGTCCGCCGTCGATATCGGGTTGGGAGAATAAATCCGTTGCGTTGTTGCCCTTCACCGAGCCGCCATAGAGGATCGGGATGCCGTCGCTGATTTCGCTTCCGAACATATTCCCAATCAATTTGCGAATCATCTTGTGCATCTGCTGGGCCGTTTCGGGCGTTGCGGTTTTGCCGGTTCCAATCGCCCATATGGGCTCGTAGGCGATTACAATATTCGACAAATCTTCTGGTTTGAAACGTTCAAGGGCTCCGTTTACCTGGTGTTCGACGACCGCCTTGGAGCTTCCCTCTTCACGCTCGTCAAGGGTCTCGCCGACGCATACGACGGGTTTCAATCCGGCCAAAAGCGCTGATTGGGTCTTGCGTCTGACCGAAGCGTCTGTCTCGCCGAAATACTGCCGGCGTTCGCTGTGGCCGATGATTACGTGACTGCAACCGATGTCGAGCAGCATTTCGGCCGAGATCTCGCCGGTGAAAGCCCCCTTCGACTCCCAGAAAAGGTTTTGCGCACCCAGTTTCACCCTCGATCCGGCGATCACTTCACAAACGGTGTGCAGCAGCGTGAACGACGGGCAAAGGAGAACCTCCGGACCATCGCCGCCGGCCGACTTCACCACTTTGCCGGCCAGTTCGACGGCACTTTCTGAAACCAGGTTCAGTTTCCAATTTCCTGCTACGATCATGGTTCTCATATCGTTCTCGTTCATCTGGTTCAACTTTTTCGATCGTTCAAGGCTGCTATGCCGGGAAGCGTTTTCCCCTCGAGAAACTCGAGCGATGCGCCGCCTCCTGTCGAGACATGCGACACCTTTTCGCTGATACCGAATATCTTCAGGGCGGCGGCGCTGTCCCCACCGCCAATTACGGTTATCCCGCCGCCTTGCGTCGCATTCGCCAGGGCATCGGCTACCACTCGCGTACCGGCGCTGAAGGGCTCTTTTTCGAACACACCCATCGGACCGTTCCAGACGACCGTGCCGGCATCCGCAAGCAGCGAAGAATACAATTCGCGTGTATCCGGTCCGATATCGAGGCCGCTCCACCCGTCGGGAATCCGCCCACGTTCGACCACCCTGGTATTGGCATGCTCGTCGAGCGCGTCGGCGATGACATAGTCGGAAGGAAGGTAAACGTCGGCCTTGGAGTCTTTGAACCCGGCGAGCAATTTGCCGGCCATCTCGATTCGATCCTCCTCGACCAGCGAGTCGCCGACCGGCAGATTCTCATATTTATCGAAGGTGAAGGTCATCGCCCCGCCGAGCAGCAGACCGTCCACCTTTTCCAGCAGGTTCTCGATGACATCTATCTTGCCACTTATTTTCGCGCCGCCGAGTACCGCCCAGAACGGCCTCTTGGGGTTTTCCAGTGCTTTTCCGAGGTACTCCAGTTCTCTCTTCATAAGGTATCCGGCCACGCAGAGGTCCAAATGGTGCGTTACGCCTTCTATACTCGCATGCGCCCGGTGCGCGGTGCCAAAGGCATCGTTGACATACATCTCACCGAGCCGGGAGATCGCAGCGGCGAAGTCGGCGTCGTTTTCCGTTTCGCCCTTGTGAAACCGCGTATTTTCGAGCATCATCACTTCGCCGTCATTCAATCGCTCGGTGTAAAGCAACACCTCCGGACCGATCGTATCGGGCGCGAGCCTGACCTCCTGGCCGAGAAGTTCGGAGAGGCGCCGGACCGCCGGTAGCAGGCTGAATTCCTGTTTCGGTTCTCCCTTGGGGCGTCCAAGGTGACTCATCAGGATCAACCTGCCGCCGTCCTCGATTACCTTTCTGATTGAGGGCAGGGCGGCGACGATACGGGAATCGTCGGCAACTTCCATTTGCTCGTTGAGCGGGACGTTGAAATCGACCCGCATCAGTACCTTCTTTCCCCGCACATCAACATCGTCAAGTGTCATCTTGTCGAACATCGTAAGTTCCCAATGGTTCAGATGAGACGTTTGACCAGATCGACCACACGGCAGGAATAGCCGTATTCGTTGTCGTACCACGCAATCAATTTAACGAGGTTCCCATCCATCACCCGGGTCAGCGCTGAATCGAAAACACTCGAGTAGGTGCTGCCGATGACATCCGTCGAGACTATCGGATCCACCGCGTACTCGAGGAAGCCCTTCATCGGTCCATCGGCGGCGGCTTTCATCGCGGCGTTTATCGCCTCGGAGGTAGCTTCCTTTTCGAGTTCGGCGACGAGGTCGACGAGCGATCCGTCGGGGACGGGGGCGCGTATGGCCATACCATCGAGCTTGCCGAGTAAATCCGGAATGACCTTTCCAACCGCTTTTGCCGCGCCGGTGGTTGTCGGCACGAGGTTCAGCGCGGCGCTCCGGGCCCGTCGCAGGTCTTTGTGCGGCAGGTCGAGCAGCCGCTGGTCGTTGGTGTAGGCGTGTATGGTGGTCATCCACCCGCGCTTGATCCCCCAGTTATCATTAAGCACCTTGGCAACCGGGGCAAGGCAATTGGTCGTACAGGAGGCGTTCGAGACAATCTGGTGTTCGGGCTTGAGGTCATCGTCATTGACCCCGAGGACGATGGTCGCGTCGATTTCGTCTTTGGCCGGCACGGTAAGCACGACTTTTTTCGCTCCGGCCTGGAGGTGTGAGGCGATTTTGTCACGGTTACGGAAGATCCCGGTGGACTCGATCACGATCTCCACGCCCATCTCGCTCCAGGGAAGCTTTGACGGTTCGCGCTCGGCGAGGACACGAATTCTTTTTCCTCCGATCACCAGGTGGTCTCCATCGACGCTGACCGTATCCGGGTAGCGGCCGTGCGTTGAATCGTATTTGAGCAGATGAGCCAGCGTCTCGGTGTCGGTGAGGTCGTTGATTGCCACGAACTCGAGGTCGCTTTCATTTCGCGCGGCCTTGAAGACCAGGCGTCCGATCCTGCCGAACCCGTTTATTCCGATACGTATTCCCATGTTGGAGGCCTCCTGTTCACGGTTGTCATTTGTAATGCTATAAATGTTTTTTTACAGGTCTATTAGTCCCGGTCATCCACCGGGTCGAAGTAACCAATGAAAGCAAATCCGGCTGTGGCCGAAAGGCAAAAGGATATTTGCTTTCAAAATATATGTTATCTCACGCAAGGTGCAAGGTGGAATTAAACTGGTTGTCTCATATCAGGGATACTTGGTCCGACATTTTCTTCAGCACTTGTACCGGGAACCGGAACTCTTCATATCCTATGGAACGGCCAGAACGAACCATCCTGCTGTAATTATTTATTAATAACAGCAAATAAAAGCTTCATATACTATGGAACGGCCAGAACGAACCATCCTGTATCTTCCTACTTAAAAATGAAATTCTTTCGACGCTTACGACCATGGTCTATCAGGCGCCCAATTGCTGTCAAACACAGCATCGGTTCGGGCAGCTTCGAGCGGCTCCAGCAGAAAAATCCGTAGACGTTGAACTACTTGGGGCAGGTCTGTCGATCCCTTGAGGTTCATGCGATTCAGAAAACCCTGCCATTGGGTCTGCTTGCCGGTGTCCCCTGAGAATTCTGGGCTAAGGGCCAAGGGAACCTCAACCGGGAGATCAGTCCTGCGTCGATCGAATGTCGCCCGGATCGCTTTCGCGAGTGTAATTCCCGGGACCGTAAACGTATCCGCTATCACCAGCAGGTCGTGGTAGTCCTTCATCCGGCTGTTCGCTATGCCGAGCGCGATCATCGTCTGCAGCTTCTCCGCGATCACGGTCTCCAGAGGATAGACCTTGATGTGCGGCTTGGGCAGGTCCAACAGGGTAGGGTACTCCGTTTCCCTTGCTTCAGGTGTGATCGCATCCCCAAAGCCAACATCCACCTGCAGTGGGATGCGGGCGTCACCCAGGTGGGCTTCCAGCTTCACACGCAGTCCACCGTATTCCTGATCTTCACGGATCTCCTCAACGCGGACACTGACTGGATCGAAGACCAGCCCATCATCGGATTCGACATCCATGCTGCATAAGGATTGGAAGATGGTCCGCAGGCGATCTGTCGAAGCCTCGCCGTATCCGAGGAAATCCAGGTCCCGCGTGGGCCGATACATCTCCCCTGTCCATACTGCGAAGAGTTGGGCGCCCTTGAGAACGAAACGGTCGGCATGCTCCGACCCGCCGAGCCGATAGAGCAACCGCTCCCCGCCATACCGCTCAAGGGTCAGGTTGAAGGCTTAGTCGAGCTGACGGCTAAGGTTCAACAGGCGCTGACGAATTGAGGCGGTTACGTTTGTCGGTACGTCCCTGCTCAGGCGTTCGCCTCCAGGTAGGGGCGCATTACGTTCTGGACTCGGCATATCTTTGCGTACGTCCATATCTCGTCCCGGCTGGCTTTCCGCTGGTTGAGGGAGTCACGCAGCGCCTCAAGCGCAACATCAAGACCGATCTTATTACGGTACTTAAAACAGTCTGCCACCGTCTTTGCAGGATTGTATACCCTGATCTTGATTTCGGTTCCTTGCAGGACATGAGTTTCCATACCTTGCGTGAAGGTTTTGCCTGAGAACCGAAAGAAACGCATTGGCGGCCATTCCTTTTTATCTACCGTCGGTTTCCATTCAATGGCCATCCACACCTCCCGGGGAGATTGGGTAGTCAGGCCATGAAAGACAAGAGCACTCAGCAGACAGACCACCCCATGTTCCACTCGCCGGGATGCGACCGCGAGGGAGACTTGTGAGGATGGGGCGGCCTCCGTGGAGATGTAGAGGCCATGCCCGATCCGGTCAACCAGTCCTCGGTCGTGCAGGCGCTTCAGGGCCATGCGGTCGAGGGCGTACGTTTTTAGATCCGATGTCTCGCGGTGCGTTATCCGATCCGATGTCTTGCCGTGCGTTTTCAGATCCGATGTCTTGAGGATGCCCTTGTCACGAATCAGAGCCAGAACGCGTTTTTCTCGAGTGGTTTTCTTCATGATGCAAGATGTTACAAATCACTACGACTTGTCAAGAAGTCGTAGTGATTTGTAACAGGGGCGTAGCTCTACAGGTATATCTTTGGATATGCCTGTAGAGCCCGCAGACTATCCAGTACGGTAGCTGATACAGTGTCTTTTTCCGGCGCGCTTCCGCCGCCAGGTGGTTGTACAGCTCGTGATCTTAGTGGGGCTGACCGATGTCTGTTCGCAAAACGCGAAATTCCCGCGTTACTCGGGGCATGGTTGTTGAATGGTGGCGGAGAGGGAGGGATTCGAACCCTCGGTACGGGGATACCGCACACACGCTTTCCAAGCGTGCACCTTCAGCCACTCGGTCACCTCTCCTTGATAAATCTTGTCCTCCGTTTCCCGGGGAAAGAAATTAAGCGACCTCGCCGTCCAACGCAATGGAAAGGAGATTGATATAGTGGACGAGACCACATGAATCGCGGTGTTATGCTTGTCGCAATGGGATTAGATTCAAGGCGGTTTTGCGCAGGTGTAGCGGAGCTACAGCAAGCGAAACCAACGAGGAAGATGACCCCATTACGTCAAGCCCTTCGGGAGCGCGCTACACAGCCCACTGCTTCGTTGCTCCTTCTTGAAATAGCTCCGCTATTCCTGCGGCGTCGCGCCTTGCATTGAACTGTGTGGCGCAGCTCAGAACCCATCGATTCATGTGATCTCGTCCACTAGTCCACAAGGGTTACCTGGGTTTTGGGATCCGTTTTGTCTTGCCGTGAGCGGATGCTGCTCAAATTGGGCGGAAGAGGCACATATACTGTCCGACGCGGGTTTCTCCGATTTCATCCAGGCTCCAGCCGGAAAGTTCGGCGGTCTCTTTCAGCCACTCGGTGTTGTACCAGGTTTTGCGTGTGTCTCCCCGGTAGACATTTACCTTGTTGTCCTTGAATATGGTCGAGTAGAAAACTCCTTCCGGCTTTATTACCCTTCTTAGCTGAACCAGGCAGTCCCAGATGGATTCGGGAAACAGGTGTGTCATAACCGATTTGGCGAAGGCGAAATTGTAAGCAATCCCCGGAAAAATCTTCGAGAACCGGAAACGGTCGTCATGGGCGAATTTCGGTTCCTTCTCCGCCATCTCCGGATTCTCCGCCACTCGTTGACGGGCGTACGCAAGCAGTTTTTTCGATACGTCCATGCCATGGAAGCAGCCACGATTCAAATATGAGACAATCAATCTTGTCCCTCTTAGCGAACCGCAACCGATATCCAGGAACAGCTCATCGGTTTTCAGCTTGCACTCGTTCACCAGGAACTCGAACTGCTTGATGTGCATTTCGGGCTGCTTTTGGCCAGTCGCCTCATCGGGTGGCAGGATATCGGTAAGTTGATCCCAGTAATCGGCGTAGTTGCCCGAATGAAGGGGCATACCCGCATCGGTGATTCCTTCATGGATAAGAACCTCCGGGATGCCTGTTTGTTTACAATTGATGTTCTTGAGTTTCTCCGCTATAAGACACGCGAGTTCGTGCTCACCGTTCTCTCTCAACTCGACATAGAATTTTTCCACCTCCTTCAGGAGGTCGATATGTCTTCCCTCTAAAGCCGCAGCGATGATGTTGAGAAGCGTCTGATCGTTCATGCCGGTTTCCTTAGTGGTTCTTAATCACCATGTGACCCCGCGACACGCCGCATCAGCCTTCCTTCAGCCAGCCAGCCACTTCACCGGCATAATAGCTCAGCACAAAATCCGCCCCGGCCCGCTTGAAGGCGGTCAGCGATTCCATGATTATGCTCCTGCGGTCGATCCAGCCGTTTGCGGCGGCGGCTTCGATCATTGCGTATTCGCCGGAAACCTGGTAGGCGGCGGTGACACGTTGAAATGTCTCCTTTACCAGCGAGAGGACGTCAAGGTAAGCGATACCGGGTTTCACCATGATCATGTCCGCACCCTCTTCAAGATCGAGTTCCACCTCTCGAAGCGCCTCAAGTATGTTCGCCGGGTCCATCTGGTAGCCCCTGCGATCTCCGAACTGGGGAGCGGAATCGACGGCCTCCCTGAAGGGCCCGTAGAAGGCGGAAGCGTATTTGGCCGCGTAGGAGAGAATAGCGGTCTGCTTGAAACCGGCATGATCGAGCGCTTCCCTGACGGCTCCTACGCGTCCGTCCATCATGTCCGAGGGGGCGACGATATCCGCCCCGGCGCGAGCGTGACTAATTGCCGTTTGTCCCAGCAGGGTCAAGGTTGAATCGTTCGAGATTTCGCCGTCCTCGATCACCCCGCAGTGTCCATGACTGGTGTATTCGCAGAGGCAGACGTCGGTGATCACCAGCAGTTCCGGAGCCTCTTTCTTGATGGATCTCGCTGTCCGTTGAACTGCCTCCTCGTCGTCGTAAGCGCTACTCCCCACTTCGTCTTTTTTCTTCGGTATGCCGAAGAGGATCACCGCGGGAATATCGAGCTCGGCCAGCTTGACTGCCTCTTCAACGGCCCGGTTCATGGAAAGATGAAACTGACCCGGCATACTCGATATCTCTTTCCTGATGTTATCTCCATTCACCACGAACAGCGGCTGCACGAGGTCGTCCGTGGACAGGCGGGTCTCACGCACAAGACGGCGCATGGTCTCAGTTTTTCGCAGTCTTCTGGGCCTGTCAGCGGGGAAGCTCATTTTGCCGGCCTCCTTTTCATCGGGCGGTAGGGCGACCCGACCGTTGCGAGCACTATGCACTCGCGAGCTTGCGCCATAGGCGCTGCGGTTCAGGGTCGGGTTTCACTCGTTGTGTGGTCCAGCGAGCGCGTCTCGCGGGATCTGTTTTTGGCTTAGAAGAACGTACCGATCACGATCAGGGCGAGCAGGGCGAGTCCGATTCCGAGCGCCGTGAAGCCGAAGGCAAATAGCGGAATTCGCAGCCAGAGGTTCAACGGTTTGACAAGTATTTCTTCCAGCCTTCCTTCCTTCTTGATCTGTTCGAGCCAGACCTTGCGGTCCTCGAAGAGGTAATCGCCGCGAATCCTTCCGGTAAAGATAACCTCATCGAACGGGAAGTTCTCGGGACGAAAGTGCTCGTTGAAGAAATGGATGGTGAAGATGAATCCTGTTGCCAGCAAGGCCTCTTCCGAGTGGATGATATGCGCCGCGTTCACCGCCCATCCCGGTAGGAGCCTGGTGAAGAACGTCGGGAACCACAGGGTCAGGCCGCTGAGACCGATCATCGCCACACCCCAGAACACCGCGAAATAATCGAACTTCTCCCAGTAGGAGAATCGCCCGAACTGCGGTTTCTTCGCGATTCCGAGGAAGAAGCCGACATGCTGGGCGAATTCCTTGAAATCGTTGGGTTGTGGAACCATGGTGTTCGGACCCCAGAGTATCTCCTTCAGCTTGCGCTTGCCGGAAAAGAGGATCACACCGATTTTTCCAAGGTGCAGAGTGAAGTAGCCCAATGTTATCCCCGCGCCGACGCGGTGGAGTATCGCCATTGTCCGCAGATCGAAGAGGTTGGAGACGATCCATTGCGATGCCGAGGTATGCGCATACTTGAGCGGTAAACCGGTCATTGCCAGCATCAGGAAGCTTATGATTATCAGACCGTGGAGTACGCGTTCAAATATCCCGAATCGCAGGTATTTCTGTCTTCTCAGCAGCAGGTTTTTCAATTTTGGACCGTGCTTGATCCTGTCGTACAGGGCACGCGACAACCAGAGAATGGTGTGAAGACCAAAGACTGAGAGAGTGACGCCAAGGAGCCAGAGCATGAAAGTATGGATTGCCTTGAGGATCGGGTTTTCCACCGTGGTCATCGGATCGTAATGCTGGAGCTGCTTGACGAAGTTCGGGTTCACATCTTCATGGCAGCGACCGCATGTATTCAGGATGTGCTGCTGGCTGATGGTCGATTCCGGGTTGTCCGAGGGGAGGATCAGGTGGTTGTCGTGACAGGATATGCAGGTCGCGAATTCCCGTCCCTGATAACCGAGCGCATAGACCTGGCCGTGATATGTATTGAGGTAACCTGAGATCACGTTCGGGTTCAGCTGGAAGCGCATCGTGACTTCGTTGTTTGCGTGGCAAGAGCCGCAAAGGGAGATTATCGTCTGCCCTGTGAACCGGCTGCTGATACGTTCCACCTCGCTGTCTCCGTGGCAAGTCACGCAGGTGGGCGCTTCATCGTGTCCTTTGCGGCGGGCGATTCCGTGCGCGCTGCGCAGGTAATTACGGTTTTGATCGGCATGGCAATTCAGGCACTCATAACTGAGAGATCTCTTGTATTCCTGAGGGAGTGTGGGCAGGTCCCAGTGGTACACATGGCATTCGACGCAACTGGCACCCCCTCCATCCGGATCGGTGGTCATTATTCCACCGTGGGCGAGGTTTTCGTTCTGGTGAAGGACTTCACCGTGGCAGCGTTTGCATGTTTCCGCCAAGAGCTCTTTGAAGACTGAGCTTTCCACCCGTTTCATCCGGGTTCTATGCCCGGTATGACAGGCGACACAGGTCATCAGCCGAGGGTCGACTCCGCTCTTGCGATGGATTGTTGCGTTGTGTCCGGAATGGCAACGATCGCAAGTCCGGTCCAGCTTGTCAACATGTACCTTCGAACGCGGGTCATCGACCGCATATATTTCGTGCTGATCATGGCAGTCGGCGCAGATCGGAGCCCTTTCCACCCCGGCCTCCACGCCTTTGAAGTGGAGGGAGGTGATATAGTCCTGCGC